>Ga0209373_10000408_pt1 | contig 72956 bp, 57 predicted proteins | sample Higcelweek5metaG_FD_187173 | JGI IMG/M metagenome (GOLD analysis project Ga0209373, IMG submission 187173) | Freshwater pond sediment microbial communities from the University of Edinburgh, under environmental carbon perturbations - High... | ecosystem: Environmental > Aquatic > Freshwater >...
TACTGCGTGAAATCGATAAATTCTGACGTGTGGCTATACTGCCCCTCTGGCACCGCCTGGCGGATAAAATCCGGCACATGCCAGCGTCCGGCCCCGTCAATGCCGGTGGCCAGCACCAGCTTGCGGGTCACCAGGGTCTGTTCGCCCTCTGCCGTTTCCACCTGCAGGCGCAGCAGATCGCCTTCCGGCACCACCTTGGTCAGGTCCACACCGTTGCGCACGGGGATGTTCAGCACCCGGCGATACCAGATCAGATATTCCTGCCAGATTTCCTTGGGCAGCTTGCCCAGATCGGCCCATGCCGCCTCCCCATATCGCGCCTCGAACCAGGCGCGGGGGGTGAGGGAGGGGACGCCCAGATCAGGGCCGGTCAGGTGCTTGGGCGTGCGCAGGGTGATCATGCGGGCGAACGTCACCCATGGCCCTTCCTGGCCTGCCGGGTTGCGGTCGATCACCAGGATATTGCCCACCTTCTCCCGCATCAGGCCGAAGGCGATGGCAAGCCCCGCCTGCCCGCCGCCGACAATCACCACATCATGCACCGGACCGTCGGCGTGGGATCGCGGCGGCACCCAAGGGCGGGCGGGATAGTCCAGATAGGTCAGGTCGCGGGCGACCTGGGTTTCCAAGGCTGCGAGCCGTTCGTTGGTCATCGGTGCGTCATGGCCTCCAGTCGGAACTTGGCGATCATGGCGACTTCCCCCAGCGCCGTCCGGCGCTCCGTGGCGGCATCATTGGCCAGCCTGTTGACCATCGCCTCCTTGATGGAGGCTTTTGTCTGCGCCTTCACCGCGATGATGAAGGGAAAGCCGAACTTCTCCCGATAGGCGCGGTTATGCCGGTCGAAAAAATCGAACTCGCCCGCGTCCAGCCGGTCCAGCCCCAGCCCCGCCTGTTCGGCGCTGGAATGTTCGGTCAGCGCGCCGACCCGCGCCAGCCTGCCGGCCAGATCGGGATGGGCGCACAGCAGGGCCAGTTGGCGTTCCTCCCCCGCCGCATCCACCACGGCCAGCATGGCTTGGTGCAGTGCGGCAATATCGCGGAAGGGGCGGGCGGGCCAAGCCGCTGCCGCCACCCACGGGCTATCTTCGAAAACGGTACCCAGCGCATGGATGAAAGCCGCGCAATCGGCGGTGTTCAGGTGATCCAGCACAGGGGCGGGGACAGCATCAACCATCCCCTAACTGTGGCATGGATTTTTTTGTGCGCAAGCGAAACGATAATGTGTCTATCCTTCCCCATCCATCATTTCGCTGGAGGGATCGATGCCGTCATCACCGCCCTATCCCCGTGACCTGATCGGCTATGGCGCGCACCCGCCGCACCCGCATTGGCCGGGCGACGCGCGGATCGCCGTGCAGATCGTGATGAATTACGAGGAAGGGGGAGAGTGCAGCATCCTGCATGGCGACAGCCATTCGGAAACCTATCTGCATGAGGTGGTGGGTACAGCCCCCCTGATCGGCCAGCGCGGCCTGTCGGTGGAATCGGTTTATGAATATGGCAGCCGGGCCGGCTTCTGGCGGCTGATGCGGCTGTTCGACCGTTACGGTATCAAAATCACCTGTTACGCCGTGGCCATGGCGCTGGCCCGCCACCCGGATGCCGCCCGCGCCCTGGTGGCGGCGGGGCATGAGGTGGCATCGCATGGCTGGCGCTGGATCGATTACCAGAATGTGCCGGAGGAGGTGGAGCGGGAACATCTGCACCGCGCTATCCAGACGATTGCCAATCTGACGGGGGAGCGCCCGCTGGGCTGGTACACCGGGCGGCTGGGGCCGAACACGCGGCGGCTGGTGGTGGCGGAAGGGGGCTTCCTTTATGATGCCGATGCCTATGATGACGATCTGCCCTATTGGCTGCCGCCCGGCCATTATCCTGGGCAGGAACGGGCGCATCTGGTGATCCCCTATACGCTGGACGTCAATGACATGAAGTTCGGTACCGCCCAGGGCTTCAACCAGGGCGATGATTTCTTCACCTATGCCCGCGATGCCTTTGATGTGCTGTATGCGGAGGGGGCGACAGCACCCAAGATGATGTCCATCGGCCTGCATACCCGCCTGATCGGCCGGCCAGGCCGTATCCGCGCCCTGGAACGGCTGCTGGACCATGTCACGGCGCATGAGAAAGTATGGATCTGCCGCCGGGTCGATATCGCCCGGCACTGGCATGACAGGCACCCGTGGAGCGGAACAACAGGCTGATCCACTCCGGTTGATGGCCTCAGGACGGGCCCCCCGTTTCAGCCGGTCGCGGTTCCTGGAAGCCCAGGCCGGACTGGGCGGCGCCAGCCTGCACCACCAGCATCCGGGAAGCGGATTGGGATCAGACAGTGAGCGCGCGATATCTTTCCCACCAGGCACCCCGTGCCGCCGCTTCATCCATGACCTGGATCGGTTCCAACCACAGCCGGCCCCGATAATTGCCGCCGATGTCACGGCGAGCCAGCTTCTCTGGCCAGCCCATCAATTGCACAGCCTCCGATATGGCCGTGACCTTATCGGCTTTCTTGAGCAGGTCCACCATTGCGGCGGGCAGGGGCCAGGGCAGGCCGGTGGCCAGGAACAGGGCGCGGTCCAGCCGGGCCTTCACCTCTTTCAAGCCTGCCGTGGCGAAAAGCTTGCCATAGGGAGTGACCACATCCCCCAGGCCACCGCCTTCGTGCAGGTCATGCATCAGTGCTGCCAGCCGAAGGGTCGGGCAGGCATCCGGGTCCAGCAGTTCCACCAGAACCCGTTCCAGCAGCACCGAATGCTGGAGTACGTTATAGGCGATATCACCGCGCGTCTGCCCGCCCCAGCGGGCTACGCGGGAAGCGCCGGTCACCCAGTCTTCCAGTATAATATCGGCGGGTGAGGGGTCGTAAAGATTGACCCAGCGACCGGACCGCATCAGCAGGTTGGTGCGCGGTGCTTCCAGATGCGAGGGTACGCGGCCCACAGGCTTTTTGTCCATCGCTCCCGCCCCCCGACGATCCGGTTCAGATGACGAAATCCAGCGGCTGGCTGGTGGAGGCGCGGCGGCGCGATGCCTCTGCCAGGGTACAGCGGTCCAGCACTGTGGCCATTGCATCGCGCGCTTTCAGCATGGCCCAGCGGATGACACAGGTGGCCGCATCCTCGCAATCGGCGCATGGCTCGAATTTCAGGCGGCTGGCGCAGCGGATGGGGGCCAGGGTACCGTCAATCACGCGGATGATGTCACCGACCGACAAGTTTTCCGGCGCGCGAGCCAGGCGATAACCGCCATTGCGTCCCCGTTGGCTGTGCAACAACCCGGCCTTGCGGAGGTCCAGCAGGATGGCCTCCAGGAATTTACCCGGAATATTCTCCGCCGCTGCGATCTCCGCGATCTGCACGGTGGTGGCATCCTCGTACTGATCGGCGAGGTGTATACACGCACGAAGGGCGTATTTCGCCCGTTGGGTCAACATCGCGGAAGGGTTTCTCCAGAACGGTCCATGCCCTTTCTTGGGCCTTGATCCGGATCATATCAAGACCATCCGTGGGCAGAAGGGTGTTTTTCCTATTGCCGTGGCCGTTATGCCGTAACGGACACGGTCGGGCTCAGGGGGCGGGCGTTGTTTCCAGCAGCTTTGGCAGCCGCTCTGCCAGCACGGCCTGTGCCCGTTCAGCGGCCCGGGCCAGATTATCTATGCCATCGCTGATCTGTTCGGGTCGTGCGCTCTCATCCTCGCAGAGATTTTCCAGCTGCCGTGCGCTGGCCGACATTTCCATAAGCCCGAAATTGCCGGCCAGTGAAATCATCGCATGTGCATTGAGGCGGATTGCCTCCAAGGATGTGCTTGCCGTCTGCATGGTCATCAGCCGACTGCGCAGCGTGGTACCCACTTCCGTCAGCATGCCATGCAATGCTGCGGCCCCCATCAATGTTTCCAACTGGCCCAGCATTTCCTCCTGCAACACCGGCTCCGTCTCCGGTCGGATTTGTTGGGGTATGGTGCTATGGCTGGCCGGAGCGGGGGCCGGGCCGATGCGCTGGGACCAGCGCGCCAGGGCAGCCACGAGATGTTCTGCCTCGATCGGTTTGGCCAGATGGTCGTTCATGCCGGCCTTGCGGCAACGTTCCACCTCCGCCGGCAGGGCATTGGCCGTCAAGGCCACGATGGGGATACGGCCTGCCACATTGGGCAGGGCCCGGATCGTGCGGGTGGCCTCCAGCCCGTCCATACCCGGCATCTGCACATCCATCAACACCAGATCGAAATGATCGCGTTGCACGGCATCCACGGCTGCCGCACCGTCACCCACCATGTCGATCTGGTGGCCGGCACGTTCCAGGATGGCCCGGATCAGCAACTGGTTGACCGGCAGATCCTCCGCGACCAGGATGCGCAGGGGCCGGGGTGGCACCGCCCCATCCCCGCCGACGCCGGGGGTGGGCAGTTCGGGGGCATGATTGGGCGCGTCCGTGGGGTGCAGCGGGATCTCCACCCAGAAGGTGCTGCCCCGTCCCGGATCGGACTGTACGCCGATCCGTCCGCCCATCAGCCCCACCAGCCTTTTGCAGATGGCCAGCCCCAACCCGGTACCGCCATAGCGGCGTGCGGTGGAGGCATCGGCCTGATGGAATGGCTCGAACAATTTCATCTGACGGGATGGGGCAATGCCGATACCGGTATCCTCCACCGCCAGCCGCAGGAAGAGGGCCCCGTCAACCACCACCTCGGCAGCCCGCAACCCGACATGGCCGGTCTGGGTGAACTTGACCGCATTGTTCAACAGGTTCAGCACGATCTGGCGCACCCGGGTCGGGTCCAGCTTCAGCCAGGACGGCAGGCCCGGTGCGATATCCAGGATGACGCGCAGCCCTTTTTCCTCCGCCATCGGGCGCACCAGATCGACGCAGGTTTGCAACAGCCCTACCGTCTCTGCGGCGATCTCCTCCAGTTCCAGCCTGCCGGCATCGATCTTGGAGAAATCCAGCACGTCGTTGATGACCGCCAGCAGGGTACGCCCGGCCTCCGCCTGCAAGCGGATATAATGGCGGCGTTCCGCCTCTGGCGGGTTGGCGGTAAGCAGCAGGTCGGCAAAGCCGATCACCGCGTTCAGTGGGGTGCGCAGTTCGTGGCTGACAGTGGCGAGGAAATCCGCCTTGGCCTTGGCAGCCTCCTCAGCCTCGCGTCGGGCCTCCCGCAGCGCCTCCTCCTGCCGTGCGCGTTCCGTCACGTCGGTGATGGCCCCGAACAGGGAGATCGGCTTGCCGTTTTCATTGCGCACCACCAGGCCACGAATGACCAGATAGCGGATATTGTTGTCAGGGCGGCGGATACGCAGGCGCGATTCGAAATTATCGCCGCCGGTGATGGCCTCCGCCACCAGACTCCGCAGCAGATCCCGGTCATCGGGTTCGATCAGGGCGGTGGCGCTGTCCAGTGTCAGCTGGAAATTCTGCTTTTCCACCCCATGGATACGGTAAACCTCGTCCGACCAGACAACGCGGCTGGTGCCAAGGTCGATCTGCCAATGGCCGACCATGGCCACCTGTTCGGCCAGCCGCAACAGCCGGTTGGCCTCCTGCGTATCGCGCGCCTGCTGTTGGCGTCGGCGTTCCTCCACCAGCAGCATATGAAAAAAGCCATAAAAGGCGAGGCTGGCCAGAATACCGGCCCCTACCGTCCAGACAAGCAGCTGCCGCCAGGGCGCCAGCACCTCCGCCAGCGACAGGCCGACCGTGGCGATCAGGGGATAATCATGAATGGCGCGATAGGCGATGATGCGCTCCACCCCGTCGATTGCGCTGACGGTGGTGAAGCTGCCCGATGGTGCCTGGCGGAAGCGCGCCATCAGCGGTGTGGCCAGCATGCTGCGACCGATCACATCGGATGATGTGTCATTATCCCCCTCGCCGGACCGGGCGCGCACCATGCCATCCAACCCGACGATGGAGACGATGCCGCTATCGCCCAGGTCCAGCCGCCGGTAATAGTTGGCTAGGTAGGAAGGATCAATGGCGGCAACGGCCACCCCGCCGAAACTGCCATCGGCCCGGTTGATACGCAGGGAGACGGGAACGGAGTGCCGCCCGGAAAGCCTGCCGATAATGGGAGGTCCGATGAAGATGCCGCCACTGTCCCGGTCGATATGGGCCAGCACATGGGCGCGGTCCAGGTAATTGGTGATGCGGGCATCCGGCCCCAAGCCACGGGTGGATGCCATCAGATAGCCTGCTGCATCAATGACCGATACCTCTACCCCGGCACCGGCGGGCGATCTTTGCCGCAGCATCACCCGCTTCAGGTCGAAATTTTCCGGATCCGCCTCCAGGTCAGCCTTAACCGCGCGTAGAAGCTGATCCACCGTGGAAAACAGCCAGAAGGATTGTTCCTCGAAGGCCAGGGACAGGTTGCTGACATCGCGCGCCGCCGCCCGCAGCAGGGTGCTGCGTTCCAGGTGCAGGAAGCCGGTAATCGCGCCCCATAGCAGGGCGAGTGCTGCGAACAGCGCCAGCAGCGATTTTCCCGAAGCGCCCTGCATCATCTCCCTTCCGGCGGGGATTGCCCTGTCATAGCCGGCCTTTCCGACCGACCGCATGGAACCATCGATATGTGGATAGCATATTTCGGTTCCAGCGTGCAGAGCGTGCAGGAAGCTGACATTGCTCAGCCAACAGGAGCAGGATAGCGGATCGACAGTACCTCGATCTCCTCCAGGCCGGCGGGGGTGCGCACGGTGACCAGATCGCCCATCCGGGCTTTCAACAGTGCGCGGGCGATTGGCGAGACCCAGCTGATCAGGCCGGGCCCCATATCGGTTTCATCCACACCGACGATGGTGACAGTATTCTCGCTGTCATCTTCGCGCACATAAGTGACAGTGGCGCCGAAGAATACACGATCCCTCTGCTTTTGCTGGCCAGGGTCCACCACATTGGCGATTTCCAGCCGTTTGGTCAGGAAGCGCATGCGGCGATCGATTTCCCGCAGACGCTTCTTGCCATAGATGTAATCGCCATTTTCCGAGCGGTCGCCATTGCCGGCTGCCCAATGAACGATCTCCACCACCTTGGGGCGTTCCACCCGCAGTAGGTTTTGCAGCTCCCGCTGCATCCGTTCAAAGCCGGCGGGGGTGATGTGGTTCTTGGTGCCGGGGGGCAACGGGCGCGGATCATCGGCGCCGTCATCATCGGCGACCGCATCACGCGCATTCTCATTCACCCAGGCTTTGCTCATCGTGATTCCTTCCCAACACTGCCGCGCCTGTTTAGCGCGACAGTGGGGTCGGGGCCAAGATGGCAGAATCGGGGAGGCGTTCAAGCCGCGTGTTCGCCCGTTGCGATATCCGACATGTCCGCCGCTGTCAGTTTGGTCAGCCTGTGATCAGGCAGGGCGCAGAAAATTTTCACCCTGCGTTCGATCATGCCGAAGACCAGGTTCAGCAGGGCATGGCGTTCGATTTCCGATCCCTCCAGGCTCAGCGGATCGGGAAAGTTCCATCGGGCGACCAGGGGCTGGCCCGGCCAAAGCGGCTGTTGGCGCTTGGCCGACTCCTCGCAGGTGAAAAAGATAAAATCCATCACCGGCGCATCGGGACCGGCATAGATATCCCAGCTTTTCGGATGCAGCCCGTCAGTCTCGATCCCGACTTTCTCCAGCAGCGCCATGGCCGGTTGGTGGGGCCGGTCCAGCGGCTCCGGCCCGGCCGAATGCACTTCGAACCGGCCCATGCCCCAGCGGCGGAGCAAGGCTTCCGCCATCAGGCTGCGCGCCGCGTTCTTGCGGCAGATGAACAGTACTTTGAACCGCTTGCCCGTCATGATTGTCCCCGACCGCCCCGCTTCCATGATGGCGGCGATCATGGCGGTTGCCGGTGACACCCGGATGACGGATTCGTGACGGACCGGTCCGCTGGCATTAAAAATCCGTTAAAGTCATCCCCGTTTGGGGCCATAGCGCTTGCGCGGGGCCCCCCGGAAGCCGGTTGGCGGTTTGCCACCCGGTCCGCCGGGTGCCCCGCCCCCACTGGGGCGGGGGCCGCCATGCGGCTTGCCCTGGCGCCGTCGCGCCGTGCTGGCCAGCAGTTCGGACAAGCGGCCCGCCACCTGACCGCGGCGTTCCTCCACTGCTTTACGGTCAGGGAACAGACGGGCGAATTTTCGGCTGGCCCAGTAATAGAGATCGCAAGAGCGGGATAGCTCCTCCAGCGCGTAATCGTCCAGCCGGTCCATGCGCAGCGGCACCACCAGCCCCAGCGGCACCGGTTCCCCGCTTTGCACGGCGCGTAGAATCTGTTGGAAGAAGCGGGCATCCACCTCCTTTTCCAGATCGCACGGCATGAACAGCAGGGACAATTTCTCCTCGAACCCGATATCGCGTTCGTCCAGTTCCTGCGCCAGCCGGCGCAGGGATGAAAGGTCCGACACGCGATAGGGGCTGCCCGCCGTCTTGGCAGCGGCAAAGCAATCCACCAGCAACTGCATATTATGGGTGCCGATGCGGCCCGCCAGACGCGCCACCATGGCGCGGGTGGGCCGCACGGTCAGCATGGTTTTAGGCCCGAACGCATTGTCCGGTCGGTTCCACAGCGCCTGCAGGCGCGCCGCCGTGCCCTTGCCGACAATACCGAACTCGCCGGCTTCATGATGGCCATAGCGACCGGCGCGACCGGCGATCTGCTTCAATTCGGTGGGCAGCAGCTCCCGCTGCTCCACACCGTCATATTTTTCCAGGGTGGTGAACAGTACCCGGCGGATGGGCAGGTTCAGGCCCATGCCGATGGCATCGGTGGCCACCACCACCTGCGCTTCGCCGCTGGTGAAGCGCTCCGCTTCCCGCCGTCGCACCTCCGGCGCCAGCGCGCCATAGATCACCGCTGCCGTCAGGCCTTTGGCCTGGACCATGTCGCGCACCAGATGCACGTTGCGGCGGGAAAAGGCGATCAGCGCATCGCCCTTGCGCACATCTTCATATTCCAGCCGCTGTTCGATCATGTGCAGGGGCGATTTGCGCTCCAGTGACACCACCTCCAGCGGTTCGTTCAGGTGATGCGCCATCCGCTTGATCAGCGGCAGCACCTCCGGCGCGCCCAGCAGATAGACGGTGCGCGCCGCCACCCCCATCAGGGCTGCTGTCCAGGCCCAGCCGCGATCCTTGTCGGCCAGCATCTGGATTTCGTCGATCACCGCCACATCGACGGGGATTTCCGGGTCCAGCATTTCAATGGTCGAGGCTGTGTGCCGGGCATCCGGTACACGGATTTCCTCCTCCCCCGTCAGCAGGGTGGTAGGGGTGCCTTCGCGGTTCAGCCGGTCCATCACCTCCAGCGCCAGCAGGCGCAGGGGGGCCAGATAGAATCCGGTTTCCGCCTGTCGCAGGGCCATCATGGCCCGGTGCGTCTTGCCGGAATTGGTGGGGCCGATCACCAGCACCAGCTTGCGCCCCATGGTGCGGGCGCGCGGGAACAGCCGTTCGAACTTGGCGAAGTCGAACTCGCTGTTCACGAAATTGCGACCGCGCGCCACGGCGCGTTCGCGCAGCCAGGTATCCGCCACCTCTTCCCAGCGGCGCAGAATATCGTTGGGCTGCGGGTTGTTGCGGCAGGTGCGGTAAAGCCGTTCGCCCAGATTCTCGAAGGTCCAGCTGTCTTCCGCCTCGCCCACCAGCTCGCGCAGCTGCCAGAGGCGCTGGGCCACATCGGTTAGCGCCTGTTCCAGCGCCTGCGCCAGTTGTGGGTCATTGACCAGCCGCTCGCGCAACTCGTCATCTTCCAGCCCTGCCAACTCGTCAATGTCCAGGGAGCGGCTGACCTCCAGCCGGATCGGGCCGGGCAGGTCGGGGAATTTCAGCTCATCCGATGTGCGGACGCGCACGCGCGTCTTGGCTTCTGCCGCTACCAGGGTAACAGGTGCATCCTCCAGCGCCCTTCGGCCCTGTTCCAGCAGTTCCTTGCGGCGGATGAGCCGGGCCACCTGGCCTTCGATCTCCAGCACCACCGCGTCGCGCCGGTCCTCCAGCACCACCAGATCGCGCTTACCCTCCGGCAGCGGCAGGCCCAGGGGGACCATGCCATAGGCAAAGGCCTGTTCCACCCGATCCAGCCCCAGCCGACCGGCGGTGGTGATTTCAGGGTGATGACGGGCGACGGCGAAAACCAGATCCGGGTCCAGAACAGCCTGTTCCGGGGACGACACTTCCATTGGGCACCGGGCAAAGGGAACGATTTAGCAGGCGCACAATATGCGGCATATGCATCCCCATTCCCAGAGGGACCATGAACATGGCTTCCCCGACAGCCGCGCGCCCGTCAGACTGTCGCCATAAATGCCGGCAGTTCCCGTTCGGCCAGGGTCCGCCCACCATAGAAGGTAAGATTGCGCGGCGGATGTTCCACCGGCTGACCGGCAACGACCCGGCGCACGGCATGCACCGCAGCCACCACATCGTCGCCGCTGAAAGGCTTGTGCAGTACACCCAGAACGAAGGCCCCGACATGGCCGGGCAGTTCATTCAACCCGGTCAGCAGCAAGGTGGGAACCGCGTGGCTCTCCAGCAGCATTTCCGCCAGCATCAGCCCGCTTTCGCCATAGCCCAGGCGCACATCCAGCAGCGCCAGATCAAAACGGTTCGTTTCCGCCAGTCGCAGGGCTTCTGCCGCATTGCCGGCTGACCGGGTGGCGAAGCCGGCATTGCCCAGCGCGTCCTCCACACTGGCGGCGATGAAGGGTTCATCTTCCACGATCAGGACATGCATGTCTTATCCCCCAATTATCCGGCGGCTTTGGGTCCGCCTGTTTGCTGAACAGGGGGATTGAACGGCAGCGGGCGGGAAATGTCCCGCCCGCCAATGGTCTTGTTCGCTCGGTCTCTGTGCCTATGCGATGGCCCCATCAGCCTGGGCCAATGGCATAGGCAGGGCATTCAGCCACCGTGATGGCGCTGCCAGATCGCCCTGATTTCATTCGCCAGGGTCATCGGCTCGAACGGTTTTGGCACGACATCAATCACGCCCAACGCCCGGAAGGCTTCCACTTCCCGTGGCTGCACCTTGGCGGTGATGAAAATGACGGGAATGTCTGTCGTTTCCGGATCCCCCTGCAGGGCACGCAGTGTGGCGGGGCCATCCATGCCCGGCATCATCACATCCAGCATGATCAGATCGGGCCGGAAGGTTTTCGCCGTAGCCACGGCCTTGGTACCATTGTCGCACAGTTCCACGGTGAATTTGCCGATCCGGGTCAGTGCCAGGTTGGTGACGGTGCGCAGCATTTCCTCATCCTCGACATAGAGGATACGGTTCAGTTCCGGAATCATGGCGACGGCTCCAGATCGGGGGGCATGGTTGTTGTGCCGGACTGAAGGGGTGGGGCGCCCCCGGAGCCCGGCCCGGCGTGGCGAAGTCTTTCTATCAGCCCCTGAATGGTTTCCACCAGATCTTCGCTGCGGGCGCGGGATTTTACCAACGTGGCCGCCACTTGGCGCAGGGCCGCCAGATCGATATCGGCACCGGTGAAGACGACAACGGGCACCGGCCCCCCGGCGCGATCGCGCAGCACGGGTATCACATCCAGACCCGAACCGTCGGGCATGTCGATATCGATAATCGCCAGATCGAACCATTGCGCACTGGCCACTTCCCGCGCCCGCGCCACAGAGGCAGCGGGTACGATATCGGCCAGCCGTGACAGCACCCGCTGCACCACCAGCCGCATGTCGGCGTCATCCTCCACATGCAGCAGCAGTGGCCGTTCGTTCCCCGGCTTGGCAATGGCCCGCCCAATGGCGCGGATCAGCCGGTCGGGGTCGATGGGTTTGGCCAACCAGTCAATGATGCCCACCGCTTCCCCGTCCAGCGTTTCGCGTCCCTGGTCGGCGATGGCCGAAATAATGATGATGGGAAGATCGCGCCCGGCCGGCAGGGCGCGTATATCCTCGAACAGTTTCAGGCCGGGCATGTCTGGCAGCAGCAGGTCCAGGGTCATGGCATCGAACCGCCGCTCCCGCAGCAGGCGCAGCGCCTCGGCACCGTCACGCGCCAGCACAGGCACAAATCCGGCCTGGTTCAGCATCAATCCCAGCAGTCTGGCGATATCCGGGTCGTCTTCACAGACCAGCACGCTGGCGGTCGTTGCTTCCTCTGTCTGTTTGTCATCATCGGCCAGTGTGGCGAGCACCGGCAGGTCATCCAGTACCGGCAGGTCGATATGGAAGCGCGTACCCTCACCCACCGCCGTTTCGAAGGAGATCTGTCCGCCATGGCGTTCGATGATTTCACGCGTGATGGCCAAGCCCAGACCGGTGCCCCCCTTGGCACGACTGTCGGAACCGTCCGCCTGCGCAAAACGCTGAAAGATACGCGATCGGAATTCCTCCGGGATGCCACAGCCATGGTCGATGATGCTGACGCGTACCCAGTTGGGGCGCAGCGGCACCACGCTGATCTGCACCGTGCTGTCGACCGGCGAGAATTTCACCGCGTTGCTGACCAGGTTTGTGAATGTCTGCACCAGCCGGTCGGCATCCCCCCGCACAGTGATGGCGAGCCCCCCTTCATCAAGGTGCAGGCTGATACCGGCACGGCTGGCCAGCGCCTCATTATCCCTTACAGTAGCCAGCAAAATGTCGCGCAGCGGATGTGGCTTCATCTCGAAACGCATCTTGCCAGAAGCGATCTTTTCAATGTCCAGCAGGTCATTGATCAGGCGGATCAGCCGCTCCGTGCTCTGCTGGGCGATATCGGCCAACTGACGCGCCTCATCCGGCAGTTCACCGAACAGGCCGCTATTGACCATGCCCAGGGATGCCCGGATGGCGGTCAGCGGGGTTCTCAGTTCGTGACTGACGGTGGAGATGAACTCCGATTTCAACCGGTCGGCCTCCCGCATCTGCGAGATGTTGTTGGCAATCCCCAGATAGCCTTCGACCTCGCCATCTGCCGAGCGCAGGGCGTTGATGGACAACAGGGCGGGGAAACGGTTGCCGTCCCGGTCAACCATTGTCCATTCCCGCTGGCTGGGGCGGCCCTGCCGTGCCTCATGGATGAGCGCTTCAAACGGACTGCTGATGGCGACCCCTTCCTGGCGCAGATGGTTCAGGATGGTCGCCAGCTCTGCCGGATCATGGAACAGGCCCGGCGTCTGCCGGCCCACCAGTTCCTGGGCGCTGTAGCCCAGCATCTTCTCCGCACCGCGGTTGAAAATCTGGATCGTCCCTGTGGGGTCGGTGGAGATGATGGCCGAATCCGCACTGTCCAGCATCACCCGCAGATGTGTGGCCAGATGGCGGATTTCATCTTCCGCCTGTTTGCGGGCGGTGATGAATTCGGTGAAAATGATGATGCCGCCAACATTGCCATCCGCATCCCGCCAGGGATGGATTTCCCAGCGCAACCAGTTGATGGTGCCGTCCTTGGCGGTGAACTGGCCTTCCTCCGATGCGGCTGTTTTGCCGGTCAGGCATTCACGATGGACGGCACGCCAGCGCTCATCGGTCTCCGGAAACAGTTCGTAATGGGAGAGCCCGATGACATTGCGCCCGTCCAGGCCATATTCCGTCAGCCACCGACGGCTGACGGCCAGATAGCGCAAGTCTCGGTCCAGCATGGCGATGGCGGTGGGGGCGTGGCTGATGAACAGGCCCAGCAGATGTTCGCGCCGCCGCAACTCTTCGGCCAGCCGCCGTCCGTCCAGGTGGGTTTCCCGGAACGCGGCGGCGGCGCGGGCCAGTTCCCCCACCTCATCATGGCGTTCCGTATCCGGTACGCTGAGGTCGGTACGGCCCCGGGCGATCTTCTCGAACAGGTCGGTCAATTTGGCGAGCGGTAGCAGCAGGCGCCGCTGTGCCACCTGGAGTACCAGGGTGGTGAGGCAAAGACCGAACAGCAGCATCAGGATGCTGGCCAGCAAATCCCGCCCGGCGGTGGACGATACCGCTGCCGCTCGTTGAGCCGATGCCACGGTTGCCGCGTGCTGGATCGCAAGCAGCGCCTCAACACCCAAGGTGGCACTGGCAAACCACTTCTCAGCCGCGGCCAGCCCTGCCGGCTGGTGCGGCCTTTCCAGAAGACGCAAGGCCTCCAGGCGTGCCGGGGCAACCTCGGTCGTATTGATCCGGCGGGCATCGGCAACCAACCTGTCCACATCGCCGATGCCGGCTTGGGACATGTTTTCGATGCCGTTCCAGGCCCAACCATAGCGGGAGCGCGCGTCGGTGAGGGAACCTTCCACGGCGGACAGACCAGGCCCGCCGGCCAGCGCACCGGCAATCAGGGCCCGCTCCCGACCGGCATATTCGGTGGCGATCCAGGAATATTGTTTCAACCAGGCCTGTGTGCTGATCTGCATATCGTCGATCGGCACGGCGATCAATGCCTGGAAACGCAACACGCCGCTCTGGTCGATCAGTCCTGTCATGGCGGTAAACCACCGTACATGCAGGTCTGCGGGGCGTTCGGCCAGCGGTCTTGCCAGCGCACTCCTTACCTCGGTCCGGACCTTGAGGGCGGTCTCCATGGCCTGACGCATGCGCGAAAGGATGTGCGGGGAAATCTGGTCGCTCAGGGCCGGCTGCTCCAGCGCCTCAATCGCCTGATGCCAAAGCCGATCCGCTCTGGTGGCGATATCCTCCAGTTCGCTGCGCCGCGCCTGTGTTATCGGATCGGGGCCGAACAGCAGCATATAGCCCAGGCCCCGCTCCATGGCCCACTCCGCCGATGCCTCCAGCAGCACGCCGCGTGCCTGATCAGACTGGATGAAGTTCTCAGCGTCCTGCTTTTCGCGCCAGCTCTGCACGATATCGACGCCTGCCATGGCGAGGAAACCCACGGCAAGCGTCAGAATCAGGGCGGGTATCAGGCAGCGGAGCCGCATCGGCCATCAACGTCCAAAACGATAACGGTCGCGAATGCCACCGCAAGACATGTTGCGGACGATGACCTATTCGCTGGCCGGTCGCTACTGTCGCGCCGCGTCCCTATCCAGAAGTCTAGGTTTCCGATCGGGCGCCAAAGCTGCGCCGACGGTTATTCCAGATAACCATCCACTTCGGCAGCCGCCCGTTCCAGGGGCCAGTCCAGCCGGTCAATGATTTCATCAATGGCATCTTCCGGTGTCAGCTGCTTGCGCCCCACCCTTTCCAGCACGGCATCCAGAACCGCCTCCTCCTTCGGGGTGGGGCGGCCATAGGGCTTCAGAATATCCAGAATCTTGGTCATCCGCTCTCTTGTTCCCTTGCAAGGCAGATTTCGTTGAAGTGACAGTAACACAGGACTATGCAGGATTGACCAGCCCCATGCGCTTAATCTGTCGGTTCCATCAATTGAATTCCGCCAGATCGGTTGCCTGATCCACCAGAAGTCGCGTCAACTGTTCGATCCGATCCAGCAGCTCGGCCTGCAGGGAGCTGGCGACATCCGTCTGCCCGCGCAGGTCAGTCAGGCGCTCCAGCCAACGTTGCATGACGAAACGGGTGCCAAGCGGCATTCTGGCGACATCCTGGGACAGCCGCAGCAGGGCAGGCTCCAGTGAGTTCAGCCGAAGTTGCCAGAGTGCGATGTGCAGCAGGTGCAACCGCGCCTTCACCTGTTCTGCCTTCTCCGCTTCCAGCCGCTGGGAGGATGAGGCAGCCACGGTGATGAAGGAATCGACCGTTTCAAACAGGGGGCCGAGTTCCTTGAACTGCCGCAGAGCCGACGTCACATCGGTCGGGGGAGTCAGTTTGGTGCACCGCTTCTCCAACTGCGCGAGATCATTGTGCAGCTGGTTCAACTGATTTTCGATCCGTGCGTGGGACGTTGTTTCTCCAGCCATGGATTGTCCTCCCTACTGAAGTCATAATCCGAATCGCCAGGGGAGGGACAATGGAAAATATCTATTTCCATCCTGAAATCCGCGGGCAACCGGTGCTTTTAATGCAGCAGGGAAGATTGAGGACAAGGCGGGGGCTGATGGCAGCAGGTGCGGCCCGTTCGCCACAGGATGCCGCTATGCACTAATTTTACCTCCTTTGGAGCACAAGACCTCTCGCAACGCGAAAAAGAAGTGGTATAAGGCACATCGGTCCAACCTCTGGGGAATTAGTCCAAATGAAAAAGGATCTTCTGGCCGCTACGCTCGCCATTGCGCTTGGCCTGGTTCCGGCTGTTGCCAATGCGCAGGAAGCTTCCACCACCGCTTCGACTGGCGCTGGCAGCGCTGCAGGCGCTGGTGCTAGCGGCGTTGCCGTTGGTTCCCTGACCACCGTTGCCGTTGTCGGTGCCGTGGCTGTCGCTGGTGTTGTCGCTGCTGCCGCTTCCGGCGGCAATGATGACACGCCGGATAATGGCGGCGGTACGACTCCGCCGACCACGACGCCGACCAGCACGGCGACCAGCACGTCGACCGCGACCAGCACGGCGCGCTGACAACGGGCGCTGTTCGCACCCGAAGGATGTGGACTGTTCTCGGAAGGGCCCCGCAAGGGGCCCTTTTGCTTGTTTATGTCATCCCCGGCTGCTGTGTGCCATGCTGCACCCGTGAGATATTCTCTGGGGCGGGGTCGGGTTCGCGATGATTGATCAGCTGGCCGGCTTGGTGATCTCGATATTCATCGCGTCACTACGCGCGTGGATGAATTGCCGTGACTTCCAGCAGAATCCGGTGCCGGCATCCAGCCAGTAATGGTTGGTGAACGGCTTTTCCCCAGGCATTTCCACATCCTCCCGCAGGATTGCCACATCATATTGGCGCCCCAGAATATCGATCCGGGTGTTGCCTTCGCTGCTGAATCGGCTGCGTAACGGCACGTCGAACAGGGCTGCGGACTGGATATCGACGCGTCGCACCATTTCCCGCCCTGCCAGGGCCCTCAGGTCCGTCGGCTCGCCCTGGGTGTTCAGCGGCAGGTCTGGTGGGAAATTCGTACGCGTCAGATCACCGGGCATGCCCACGGTGCGAACGATGAACGGCCCACGCGTCACCAGCACCTGCCGGCTCTGGCTGTAATAAACCAGTTCGCGGCGCTGGCCGACCTCCCCCAGCACCATGAAGGCCACCGGCGCATCGTCGAACCATGCCAGAATGGAGGCGTAAGGCAGGGTATCGGCCTGTTCGCGGGTCACCGGTGTGGGATGTGTCACACCCGTCACCGCGGCCACTGTTGCCCAGTAAGGAGATTCAGTGTTAACCAGGGCACATCCCGGCAAGGTGGCTGCCGGCACGATGCCGGCAGCCAGCAGGCCCAGACAACGGCGCCGGCTGAGGATGGCCGTGATCGCCTTGGGATCGCGATTGGGATGAATCATGGAGAACTCGATGCGTCGTGTGTTCAAGGCTGCCGTCTCAAGGCGGCACCTGGGTTCCGGTCTAGCATGGGCGGCGCTGCTTGTCAGTGTCGCGATGCCGGTTGCCGCACAGACGATCGAACTGCCAAGCGGTGCCGTCAATCTGCGTGATCTTCAGCAGCAGCTTGGCCAAGGGCAGCAGGGTGGGCAGTTGCCCAGCGTGCTGGACCGTGCCCGCCAGCAGCAGGGTCTGTCCGACAGCGCCGGAGGGATGGATCGTTTCGACAGCCGCGCAGCTGAAGCCGGCTATATTCTCGCAGAGCAGGAGAAGGAAAAGCCTTCTGCGCTGGAGGAGCAGTATCGACAGCGTGCCCGGCAGCAGGATTTGACCCAGTTCGGTTATGACCTGCGTATGGGGTCCGGCCCGACACCGACAGCCGGTCTCTTGTCAGGCTCGGTACCGGATGACTATGTGCTGGGTATCGGGGATGAACTGGTCATCACGCTGCGTGGTCAGGTCAACAGCACCAGCCAGGTGCGGGTGGACCGCGAGGGGCGGATCGTGTTGCCCAACATGCAGCCCGTTGCGGCGGCCGGGCGGCGCTTTGGTGAATTCCGTGATGACCTGACCGCCCAGGCCCAGGCAGCCTTCCTGCAAACCAATGTCTATATTTCCGTCGGCTCTGTCCGTTCCATTGCCGTTCTGGTCACGGGTGAGGTGCGTTCACCCGGTCGTTTCACCGTTACCAGTTTCTCCAGCCTGATGGATGCGCTGGTGATGGCTGATGGTGTTAGCAAGACCGGCAGCCTGCGTAATTTGAAAATCATGCGGGACGGCGAACCTGTTAGCGTCGATCTTTACGATGTACTGCTTGGCCGCAAGTCGGTGAATGATCTTCGTTTGCGCGATGGCGACCAGATCATCGTTCCCGCCATCGGTGAGACCATCGCCGTGAAGGGCGATGTGGTGCGGCCCGGCATTTATGAAATGCGCCCCGGCGGCGGCAAACCCGCCATTGATGCGGTGCTGGAACTGGCGGGCGGCGCGCAGCGCGCCCGGGGCAACCGGCTTGAAATCCTGCGGCTGGACGGTGCCGGTCGCAACCAGCTGGTGCGTAATGCTGCGGGTACCACGGCCGTACTTCCCGGCGACGTGATTTCTGTTGAACTTCCCCGCAATGCGTTCGCCTTGGAAGGCGCGGCGGAGATACCGGGCGATCGCGGTCTTGGCCAGGTGCAAACCCTGCGCGACCTGTTGCGCGAGCCCTATGTGTTGCTGTCCAATCCCTATTTGCCGATGGCGGTGATCGACACCGAGGATCCGGTGACCCGCCAGCGACGCTATGTGCCGGTGGATCTGCAGCGGGTGCTGGATGGTGGGATGAATGTCACCCTGCGTGAGCGGGATAATGTCATCATTCTGACCCGTGCCGATATCCGCTATATGGGGTCGGCGGATGTGCAGGCGATCTTGCGCAAGGAACCGCCACCCAGCCTGCGTCTGTCCGCCGATACCAAGATGGCCGAGGAGCGTCAGATACTGGCCGGCGCTTCCCCCACGCGGCGCACCGATCGTGATGAAACCCAGGAACAGGGCCGACTGATCGGCGCCTTCCGGGAAAATGGCGATCCCGGTGGTCGGTTGCGGCTGATGGAAAGCGATGTGCAGTGCGCCGGCCTGCAATCCCTGGCGGCCATCGTGTCGGAAGGGTTGCAACAGCGCTTTTCGGTGGCCCAGCGTGCCGGTTCCCGCAGCATCCTGGACACGGGCAATGCCTTTGGCACAGAGGACGAGGCTGCGAAGACTGCCGGCTTGATCGATATCCGCGGCTGCCCGACAGTGTTCAACCGCCATCCTGATCTGCTGCCTTTCCTGCTTGAATATTCCACGGCGGTGGAAGGCGAGGTGCGTTATCCCGGCGTCTATCCGGTGGTGCCCGGCACCCAAACCCAGACCCTGCTGACCGCTGTCGGCGGGCTGACCCTGGATGCCGATACGGATGCGGTGGAGATGACGGGGGCGCAAGGGGGGCGTCGTACCAGTCTTTCGATCTCCCAACTCACCCAGTCCACGGTCAGTCCAGGCGACGTGATCCGTATCAGCGGTCGCGTCCAGCAGCGCGAGATGGGTGTGGTGGAAGTGGCGGGCGAAGTGGTGCGGCCCGGTCGGTATGATATCCGCCGTGGCGAGCGTCTGTCGGAACTGCTGCGCCGTGTCGATGGGCTGACACCGGAAGCCTATCCCTATGGCGCGGTTTTCCAGCGTGAACAGGTCCGCAAGGCAGAGGAGCAAGGTTACCGCCGTGCCGCGCGGGAACTTGAACAATCCCTGCCCACCATGCTGTCTGGTGCCGCTGCCCAGGAGAATGCCCAGGCGGCGCAGAATGCGCTGCCCTTCCTGCAAAGTCTGATCAACAATCTGCGCAGCACGCCAGCGGCTGGTCGGGTGGTGATCGAATCCGACCCCACAGTGCTGGCATCCCGCCCGGAGCTGGATTTTGTGCTGGAACCGGGTGATCGCCTCCACATCCCCAAGCGGCCTTCGCATGTAACGGTGACGGGTGAAGTGTTGAACCCCAGTTCCGTCATGTTTACCAGTGGGATGAGCGCCCGCGACTACATCAAGAAGGCAGGTGGTTCCACGCCGGCGGCGGAGGTTTCCAGCGCCTTCGTGATTTATCCCAATGGGGAATCCGAACCGCTGGATCTGGGCCGGTTCAGCGATGGCAGCATTCCGATCCCGCCGGGTTCCACCATTGTGGTGCCGCGCGATCCAGAACCCTTCAGCTTCCTGGCAACGACCCGCACGGTGATGTCATTGATCAGCAGTCTGGCGCTGTCGGCGGCGTCGCTGGCTGTGATCTCGAACAACTAACCGTCGGGCGGACCCATTGGTGATCATGTCGCGCTTCCGTCGCATGGCCACGGCCATCGTCGCCCTGTTGGCCCTGTCCGACGGCGGCGCGGCCGTGGCTCAGGAAACCCGAAATCCGTTCCTGTCCTGGCGCCAGCCGGATACGGTGAATGATTATGGGGGGGTGGGCCTGGTCCAGACCCCCATGGCGCGCATGGCGGAAGATGGGCAGGCCTATGCCGGCTTCACCTATGTCTGGCCTTATTCGCGCTATTTCATCACCGTCCAGGGTCTACCCTGGATGGAGGCGACATTGCGTTATACCAGTGTCGCCAACCGCTTTTATGGGCCGGAGGATTTTTCGGGCGACCAGAGCTACAAGGATCGCGGGATCGACGTGAAGATTCGGTTGCTGAAGGGGGATGGCGATACGCCAAACCTGTCGGTCGGCCTGCGTGATATCGCCGGTACCGGTCTGTTCGGGTCCGAATATATCGTGGCGGACCAGACCTTTGGTGATTTCGATCTCTCGTTGGGCATGGGCTGGGGCAATATGGGCACCCAAGGCACGCTGCGCAATCCGCTCTCCCTGATTTCCAAGAAATTCGACAGTCGCAACTCCACCTTCACATCCGGTGGCGGCACGCTGTCGACGGATTTCTTCCGGGGCCGCAATGTCTCCCTGTTCGGTGGCATCAACTGGCGTCCGCCTTTCATCGACGGCCTGAGCCTGAAGGTCGAATATGATCCGAATGACTATCAATCGGAGCCCTTGAACAACACCCTGAAGCAGAGCCTGCCGGTCAATTTCGGTATCGATTACAAGCCCTGGGATTGGTTGCAGTTGGGGGCGGCGTTGGAACGTGGCAACCGTGTCATGCTGCGGTTTGCCACCACCACCAATTTCAACAAGGCCAAAGGACCGCCCAAGCTGGATGCACCGCCGCCGCCCCTGATCCCGGCGACGGTTGCCGGTCAGCAGGCAGCGGCTCTGGCGGCACCGCCCCCATTGCCAGCGGCCCAGCCGGTTGTGGCTGGTGGCGATGACGGGCTGCGCGTCGGCCTTGGCCGTCAGGCGGCGCTTGACGGGCTGCATCTGGAAGCCTTTGCCCGGATGGGTAAGGAAATCCATGTCACGGTGGCCGGTGCGCCTGTACGCGATGGCGTGACCGTGGCCTATGATCTGGCCCACCGGGTGATTGAACTGGCCCCCGATTTCCAGGGCAAGATCCGTGTTTTGCGGGTGGAGAACAGCCTGCCCTGGCTGGTAATGGACTTTGACACCAAGCTGCTGCGCGATGAGTTGAATATCGCTCAACCATCGCCGGTCATGCCGGTAAAGCCGCTGGAACTGACGGGTGAGCCCCCTCCGGATGCTGTGCGCAAGGAGTTGAAGACGGTTCTCAGCAAACAGGGCTTCTTCCTGTTCGGTGCGGATTACAAACCCGGAAAAGCTACGCTGTTCATTTCCAACAGCCGTTACCGCCAGATGCCCCGGGCCATTGGCCGTGCCGTGCGCAGTGCCGCATCGGTACTGCCGCCGGAATATGGCGAGATTCAGCTGGTTTTCATGGAAAACGGCATGGAAATGCTGTCGGCCACCCTGTACAGGGCTGATGTGGAGCGGGCTCTTTCCATCAATGGCGGGTCCATGGAAGAGGCGTGGATGCGCACGCGCATGGAACGACCCGAAATCAAGTTGTCCGAAGCGAACACACCAGAACCCGATGCATATCCCGGTTTTGGCTGGTCGCTACGCCCCGCCCTACGGCAGACGTTGGGCCGACCGGAGGCGTTCATTCTCTGGCAGGCGCTTATGCGCGTTTCCGGTACGGTGACACTGGCACCCGGCGTCAATATCACCGGCGGGGTTGGGGTTGATGTTTACAACAACTTCGATCGGATGCGGATCCCGTCGGACAGCCTGTTGCCGCACGTGCGGTCGGACATCAAGAACTACCTGCAGCAGGGCACAACCTCGATGACCCATCTGCAGGCGGATTACAGCTTCAAACTGGCGCAAGACACCTATGGTCGCTTCTACGGTGGATATCTGGAAGAGATGTTCGGCGGTGTGGGCAGCGAGGTACTCTACAAGCCGTTCGGTCAGGACTGGGCCATCGGGCTGGACGTTGCATGGGCCAAGCAGCGAGATTTCCAGCAATGGTTCGGCTTCCGCAACTATGATGTCGTGACCGGTCACTTGACGGGCTATTATCATTATGAACCGCTGGGGGTTGATGCCCGTGTTCGCGTGGGTCGCTATCTGGCGGGGGACGAAGGCGGCACCTTCGAACTGTCACGCACCTTCGACAGCGGCATCACCGTGGGGGCGTTCGCCACCTTCACCAACGTGTCGGCCAAGCAGTTCGGCGAAGGCCGCTTTGACAAGGGCATCTATTTTGTCATTCCACTGGATAACATCTATGTCAAATCCAGCCGCGGTTCCTTGGGCTGGCTGTGGCGTCCATTGACCCGTGACGGCGGTCAGACGCTGGCCAACCGCCGTGCACTGATCGGTCAGGTGGATGCCGCCGACGGGTCGCGCTTGCGGCGGGACTGGAATACGCTCCTGGATTGAGAGCGATCCCAGGGGTTTTGATCGCATAGAAACGGGTTCATGAAAGATGGCCGCCATCAGGGTGGCCGGGGCCGAGGGGCCGGGGAGCACAAGATGGTTGAGGAAGCGGATTTCCAGGAAAAAGGCGGGATGGATTTCACCATCTACGACATTATCCGGTTCTATGGCGCGCATCTGCGCCTGTTGGCGGCAGCTTTTGTGGTGATTTTCGTTGCCGCTTTCATCCTGTTCCTCACCTCGGCAAAGCAGTACGAGGCATCCATGGATGTGCTGCCGCCCGATACGCGACAGCAAAGCCAGGGCGTTGCGGGTGGTCTGGCTCAGGCCCTGATAGGGGAAAGCGGCAACAGCCCCGATTTTGGCAATTTCCTCACTTCCCTCGGTGCGGTGCAACTGGGCGAAAAGCTGATGGCTGATCCCGCGATTGCCACCCGCATTTTCGGCGACCGATGGGATGCTGAAAAAAAGCAGTGGAAGCCGGCAAGCGGAGTCCGGGCCATGGTCGGTCGCGGGCTGCGTGGCCTCTTCGGGCTTGAACCCTGGGGACCGCCGACGGCTTTCGAAATGCGCGATTACATCAGGTCGGCGGTAAAGGTGACGAAGGTGACGGACAGCCGCGCATCGCGCCTTTCGTATCAGCACACCGATCCGGCGTTCGCAAAGCTGTTTCTCGGGCGTGTTGTGCGCGAACTGGATACCATCCTGCGCACCCAGAAACTGGCCCAGATCGGTCAGGAGAACGACGCGTTGCGGGCCCGTTTCAATGTGGAACAGAACAGCAGTGTGCGTGACTATATGCTCCGCTGGATTTCCGAGAACGAGAATAAGATCGTTGAGGCTGAAAGTGCCGAATTCTTTGCCTTCCGTGTTCTCGACCCCTTGAGCGTCAATCCGCAGCCTGTGTCGCCGCGTCCGTTATTCGCAGTTGTCATCAGCATCATTTTGGCGATTGTTGGCAGTGTCCTGGTTTTGGCCTTGTTCGGCTTTGCGCGCATCCTGCACCGGAACCTGGGTGCGGCCTGATGGCCGGTGAAACGGGTGGCGCTGTGATGCGCGTCGGTTTGATCGTGCCGGCCTTGGCCACCGAAGCGGTTTTGCTTGCCGATTGTCTGGCGAATATCAGGCGGATCGCCGCAGATCTCGCCGATGTTGCCGAACTGGTCACGGTTGTGGTGCCGCAGCCGGCTGGCGGCTTGCCGTTACCGACACCGTCGGGGCCTGGGATTGAACTGGTGCCGCAACCGGGCCCCGGCGTTTCGCGTGCCCGCAATGCCGCCCTTGATCATTTGTGCGGGCGCGTGGACGCGGTGATGTTCGTCGATGTGGCCGTCCGCCCGTCCGCCGCTTTCCTGCGCGCGGCCATGGGCCAGCTCTCAAAGGCACCCCTGGTGTCTGCCCCGGTCGTCTTTGCGGAAAGGAGCCCTGAAGGCGACCTGGCTGTTTCCCATGTTGGCGCGCCATTCCTGGTCTTTCGTGGATTTATCTGGTCCAGCTTGATCCGGATGGATGCCATTGGTGATTTGCGGTTTCCTGCCGATATCGGTCCCGGTACCCCCTCTGCTCATCAGGCAGGGGAAGATTCGCGCATGCTCTATGCCCTTGCGCGGCGTCACCGACTGGGGTCCATCCCGTTCCTTGCCGGGCTGCCCGTGGCACGCCTGCCGCGTGGGGATCTGGCCGAGAAGGTGGTTCGCTACAGCTTCGGCCAGGGCTATCTGGTGGGTCAGTACCTGATCCATCCGGTGGGCGGGTTTTCCGGCTTCGCCTATTTCCTGCTGCGGGCTATCCTGTTCCTGGGCAGGAGCTTTGTCATGCTGGCGCAGGCGCGATCCCGTGTTACGGGGCTGCGCCGTTTGCGTGCCTTTGTGGCCGGTCTTACCGGCACCGATTCTTCCATCCCGTCCCTGGGGAGGTCGCTATGACCAGTCTGGCGCTGGACCATCACCGGACAATGGTGGGGGGGCGCTTCAATTGGGATGCCGCGAAGGTGGTCTTCATTTTCGCGGCTGTGGCACTGAATGCGCTCAGCAAGCTCTCTTCCGCCCTTTATCTGCTGCTGCTTGCACCGGCGCTGGCCATTCTGCTGCTGGATCTGTTCCGCCGCCCCATGCGTTTGGAACGGGAGAATCTTGCCGGCTTGGCGTTGGTTCTGGGCTACATGACCTTCGTCTTCATCGCGCTGGTCAACTCGGCGGGGAATATCTCGCTGGTCGGGGCGGTGATGGGGATGGGCCGTTTTCTGTTCGCCATTCCACTATTGCTGGCGCTGCTGCTTTATGTGCGGGATTTCCCCACCTTGCGGCTGGCCCTGGTCGGGATCGCCATTGTGGTGGCGGTGGGCAACCTTTCGGTGCCATGGCAGATGGCCTTCGGCAAGATCGAATGGCTGGGGTCCGATTATAAACGCGGCGGTTTTGACCGCTATGCCAGCATTCTGGGCAATGTGACGGCGATCGGTATCTCCGCCGGCTTCTATTTCGCCATCATCTTGATGGTGATGCGACGCGGCCTCTGGAAGATTCTGCTGTGTCTGGCCATTGCCGTATCGGCCATCGCCAGCCTGTCCAAGGCGGCCATTTTCAACGTCGCCATTCCGGTGGTGCTGATCATCGCTTTGTCGGCACTTCCCCGCTTCCGCATCGTGCGTCGTTTGCCGGTGGGTGCGGTGATCGGATTCTTCATCATGGTGGCAGCGGTCATCGGTATTGCCCTGTCGGTGCCGGCCGTGCAAGGGCGTATTCTGGTCAGCCTGGCCAGTTTTGGCATCGTGTCGCAGCAAACCCGGACAGACGACGTTGCCATCGGCAAGTCGTTCCGGGAGCGTCTGCTGTATCACCCCACCATCATGTTCGGCAATCTGGACAAACTGAACGGCCCGATCGGGTTGATTACGGGGGCTGGATTCGGCATGTCATCCACCGCGCTGGTGCCGCAGGATGATGAATTGTCCACCATGGCCCACAACCAGTTCATCGAGTTCTGGGCCTTGGGCGGCGTCTTGTTCCTGGTTAATTTCGTGGCGATTATGGCTTTGGTCGCATGGCGGTTGCTGGCGCTCATCGCGGAATGCTGGCGCCATGGCCTGGAAGAACAGCGCCGCCTCTTCATCACCTTGCTGGTGGTCTATATCTGCTACGTTGCCAACCTGCCCTTCGCCAACGGGCTGGTCTATCAGCCGACCCAGGCGGCCATTTTCTGGCTGTTTTGTGCCTTGTTGCTGCTCCCCCGCTATATGCTGTTGGGGCAGGGCAGGGCCTTGAAAAGAAAAGCCGCCGGTACAGGTCCGACGGCTTTTCCAGCGCGCGGTCCCGACCAGGGTCAGCCGACCAGCGATTTCACAACCTGACGCAGGGAGAGCCGCCAGTCCGGCAGGCTTGCCCCTGGCAGGGCCAGGAAACGGTCGCAGGCCAGCACGGAATAGGCCGGTCGCTTGGCTGGCGTGGGATACTCCACCGTACTGATTGGCGCCACGCTTGGTCGGGGCCGGCCCAGTGCCGCAGCTTCGTCGAAAATCGCCTCGGCAAAGCCGTGCCAGCTGATCGGCAGTGCCCCGCCGAAATGCAGCACGCCCGATGCCTGTCCGTTGGCCACAAAGGGTTCCAGGAAGGCGATGGCAGCGGCAATATCGGCGGCGGCGGTGGGGCGTCCCACCTGATCGGCCACCACGCGCAATGCAGGACGGTCCGCGCCCAGCCGCAGCATGGTCTTCACGAAGTTATTACCATCGGCACTGAACACCCAGCTGGTGCGCAGGCTGACCGACCGGCCCCCGGCAGCAGCCACCGCCTGTTCGCCGGCCAGCTTGGAGGCACCATAGACCCCCAGCGGGGCGGTGGCCTGATCCTCCTGATAGGGGCTGGTGCCGGTGCCGTCGAACACATAATCGGTGGAGACATGGATCAACGGGATGCCGGCGGTGGCCGCAGCACGGGCGATGGCGGCGGACCCCGCCTCGTTCACCGCGAAGGCGGCATCCGGTTCGCTTTCCGCCTTGTCCACCGCCGTATAGGCGGCGGCATTCACCACCAGCGTCGGCTGATGCCGGGCGATGGCATCAGTCACCGCGGTCGCATCGCGGATGTCGGCCTCGGCAGAACCCAGGGCCACCACCGAGCGGGGGGAACCATCAGCATTAGCCGCCCAGGGGTGGCGCAACAGGGCGTTGGCAAGCTGGCCGGTCCGGCCGAAAACCAGAACCGTCATCTCAATCCCGCCCTTCGTGCAGAACCTTCAACAGGTAATGCCCGTATTCGTTCTTCATCAGGGGCTGGGCCAGCGCTTCCAGCTGGGCATCGTCAATCAGTCGCTTGCGATAGGCGATTTCCTCCGGGCAGGCGATCTTCAGGCCCTGGCGGCGCTCCACCGTCTGCACGAAGTGGGTCGCATCCACCAGGCTGTCATGGGTGCCGGTATCCAGCCAGGCATAGCCCCGGCCCATCCGTTCCACATTCAGCCGCCCTTGCTGGAGGTAGACGTTGTTGACGTCGGTGATCTCCAACTCCCCGCGCGGGCTGGGCTTGATGTTCGCGGCGATGTCCAGCACGTCGTTATCGTAGAAATACAAGCCCGTGACGGCATAGTTGGATTTGGGCTGCTTGGGCTTTTCCTCGATCGTCAGGGCGCGCCCGTCGGCATCGAAACTGACCACGCCATACCGTTCCGGGTCATGCACGTGATAGGCGAAAACGCTGGCCCCGCTCTGCCGCTGGTCAGCATTGTCCAGCAACTTGTCCATGCCATGGCCGTAGAAGATGTTGTCGCCCAGGATCAGGGCGCTGTCGTCGTTGCCGACGAATCCGCGCCCGATGATGAAGGCCTGGGCCAGCCCGTCCGGGCTGGGCTGTACGGCATAGACGAAAGAGACACCCCATTGGCTGCCATCGCCCAGCAGTTCCTGAAACTGTGGCATGTCTTTCGGCGTCGCAATGATCAGGATATCCGTGATGCCGGCCATCAGCAGCACGGACAGCGGATAATAGATCATCGGCTTGTCATAGACCGGGAGCAGCTGCTTGGAGACGCCACGGGTGATCGGATAAAGCCTTGTGCCGGAACCACCGGCCAGAATAATGCCCTTACGCTTCTTCATGGCGCTTACACCTTTCCCAGACGCTGGCCGGCAACGGCGCGCAGCCGGCCCCACCACCATTCATTTTCCAGATACCACTGAACGGTCTTTTCAATGCCACTGTCGAACGTTTCCTGCGGCGACCAGCCCAGGTCGCGGCGGATCTTGGAGGCATCGATGGCGTAACGATGATCGTGGCCCGGCCGGTCGCGGACGAAGCTGATCAGTTCCCGGCGCGACCGGCCCGGCTCCGGCCGGTACTTGTCCACCAGATCGCAGATCCGCTCCACGACCTCCAGGTTGGTCTTCTCATTATTGCCGCCGATATTGTAGCGGCCGCCATTTTCGGCCTTGATCATCACCTCGGCCAGCGCGCGGGCATGGTCTTCCACATGCAGCCAGTCGCGTACATTCTGGCCGTCGCCATAGACGGGCAGCGTCTTCCATTCCAGCGCGTTCAGGATGATCAGTGGAATCAGCTTCTCGGGGAAGTGATAAGGCCCGTAATTATTGGAACAGTTGGTCAACACCACCGGCAGCCCATAGGTATGGTGCCAGGCATCAACCAGATGGTCCGATGCCGCCTTGGAGGCGGAGTAGGGGGAGCGCGGCGCATAGCCGGTTTCTTCGGTGAAGAAACCTTCATCGCCCAGGCTGCCGAACACCTCGTCGGTGGAGACATGGTGGAAGCGGAAATGGGACGCCGCCGCCTTCTCCAACCCCGACCAATAGGCCCTTGCCGCAGCCAGCAGCATGGAGGTGCCGACGATATTGGTCTGGATGAAGGCGTCCGGCCCGTCGATCGACCGGTCGACATGGGACTCGGCGGCCAGATGGATGATGGTGTCCGGCTGGTGCGTGGCCAGCACCCGGTCGATCTCCGCCCGGTCGCGGATATCGACCTTCTCGAACCGGTAGAGCGGGCTGTCCGCCACCGGCTTCAGATTATCCTCATTGGCGGCATAGGTCAGGCAATCGACATTCACGACGCCGATGCCGCGATCCAGGATCAGGTGGCGTACCAGGGCCGAGCCGATGAAGCCGGCGCCGCCGGTGACCAGCACCAGCTTGGGATTACGGGTCGTCATGTCTCACCAGTGGAAAAGGGCGGGAAGGTCGCGCAGGCGCGGCAGCTGGGTGTCCTTGGCGGACAGCTTCACCTGATCGGTGCCGAAGGGCCAGTCGATGCCAAGGTCGGGGTCATTCCACAAGATGCCGCCATCATCGGCGGGGCTGTAGTAATTGGTGACCTTGTAGAGAAATTCGGTATCCGGCAGCAGGGTGCAAAAACCATGGGCGAAACCCGCCGGCACCCACAGCTGGGCGCCGTTTTCCGCCGACAGTTCCACCTTGATATGCTGGCCGAAGGTGGGGGAGCCGGTGCGGATATCCACAATCACATCCAGCACGGCACCGCGCACCACCCGCACCAGCTTGCCCTGGGCGCTGGGGTGCCGTTGGAAATGCAGACCCCGCAGCGTCCCGACATCCGCCGACAGCGAATGGTTGTCCTGCACGAAATCCGGATCGCTGCCTGTGGCTTCGGCGAAGCGGCGGCGATTGAAAGTCTCACTGAAATAACCACGATGATCGCCATGACGCGCGGGGACCAAAAGCTTTGGTCCGGCGATTGCGAATTCTTTGACGTCCATGTCTGATTCCATAGGGGCGCAGGCGCGGGCGCCGGCCCCTTCTGTTTGATATCGCCCCGCGCGTTTATGCCTCAGCGAGGGGAGTACGGCAACCCGCCACTTCAGTGGACAATCTATGGCGTTCGGGGGGGGGAACGGCATGGCCCCCTGTCAACTACCGCTCCAGGTCCTTGAATTCGATCCGCCGGAAGCGCAAAGCGATGCGAAGTACCATGGAAACCCTGTCCTTCTGGCCCCGCCGCCACCGATTGATCATTGTCACCAGCAGGCCGGCCCAGACGGTGGGCAGCGCATAGGGAAAATGGCGCCAGGTAATCCGCAGCCGGTTGCGCAGGTTGTAGAAATCCGCCAGCAGGCTGACGGATTCGCGTTTGCCCCCGGTGCTGCCGCCTTCCTTGTGGAAAACAATGGCAGCCGGGCAGTAGCCAATATCGAACCGGTGGCGCCCGGCCCGGCAATAATCGATCTCCTCGAAATAGAGGAACAGGCTCTCGTCCATCAGCCCCACCTGCTCCAGCCACGCGCGTCGGATGAACATGGCCGCGCCGAATACGTAATCCAGCGGCCTCTGGGCGTGGGCGGGGGCGGTTTCGCGCGGCTGCCCATAGCCGTGATGATCGCAAAGCCCGGTCCAGCGGTGATAGGTGCCGCCGCCCGCCGCCTGGATCACCTCGGGGCGGTCATGGTAAAGCAGGGTGGCCCCGATGATGCCCTGGCGGGGATGAAGCTCGGCATGTCGCCAGAGGGCGCTGAGCGCGTCCGGGTCGATCTCGGTATCATTATTGAGAATCCAAACGGCTCCCATCTCCTGGTCGCGCAGCGCGAACCGGACCCCGACATTATTGCCGCCTGCATATCCGTGATTGCCGCTGTTCACGATCAGATAGGCGTCGATCCCGGTCTGCGGGGCGGTGTTGGCGGCGTCCTCCTGCTTCAACACGTGGAAGCGGTTGCCGAAACGCTGCTGCAGGGCGTGCCACAGCAGGCCGGAGGAGCCATCGGTGGAGGCGTTGTCACAGACGACCAGCCGCCAGCGCCCACCGCGCAGGCGCATCACGCTGTCGATGCAGGCGATGGTATCCGCATGGCCGTTCCAGTTCAGCAGAACGATCCAGCACACCGGATTATCCGCCGTCGCCTTGTCGGGCATTCCAGTCATATCCTGCACAAGCTCCCCAGATGCAGCGCCATTGTCTAGGGCCGGGGTGGTTGCCGGTCAATGGAAGGGTGGGGGCAAAGGTGGCATGCCACCGGTGGCAAGGGCGAAGGCCGCGGTCGTGGGGTGCCGTTTCACTGTACAGAAGGGCAGGCATTCGATGACTGGCGTGAAGTATCACTTCCTTCCGGTGCCGGTTTCGCGCAACAGTCCGCAGCCACGGTCATCACGGGCCGTGGCACTGTCTTTATACTCATTTTGTCGAAGATCATGGCCCGTACCGACATCCTCCTGGCCACTTACAATGGCGAGAAATACCTGCCGGCTCTCATCACCTCCATTGAGGAACAGGAGGATCGGGATTTCCGGGTCCTGGTGCGTGATGACGGATCCGGGGATGGCACCATGGCCATCCTGCGGGCGTGGCAGCAACGGGATCCGGTGCGGGTCCGGCTGGTGGAGACGGATGTGCCGGCCGGCGGGGCCGCCGGGAATTTCGCTCGGCTGATGGCGTTGGCCGAGGCGCCTTACGTGCTCTTCGCCGACCAGGACGACGTCTGGCACCCCCGCAAGGTTGCGGCCACCGTCGTCGCCCTGGCGCGGGCGGAGGCCGGGCAGGGTGCCCATCTTCCCGTGCTGGCCTTCTGTGATCTCGCGGTTGTGGATGCGGCGGGCGCGGTCATTGATCCCAGTTTCCGCCATTTCCAGGGGATGGATGCTGTGGCGGGGGTGGCTTTCCATCGCCTGTTGACTGAAAATGTCGTCACCGGTTGTGCCATGGGCATCAACCGCGCCGCCTGCCGGATCGGCTGCGCGGTGCCGGCGCAGGCCTTGATGCATGATTGGTGGCTGGCGCTTGTCTGCGCTGCTTATGGCACTATCGTGGCCATGCCCGATTGCCTGATCGATTACCGCCAGCATGGAAACAATGCCGTGGGGGCCAAACCCTGGTCTGCCGCCGACGCCATTCGCGACAAGCTGCGCAGCGGTCGGCTGCGGGCCAACCAGCAGCGTTTCCTGGCCTGGATGGACCGGCTTTATGCCCAGGCCGCCGCGTTGCAGCGGTTGCACGGTGCTGCGATGCCGCAAGCCCGGCAGACGGAGCTGGCAGCCTTCCTCTCACTGCCGCATCTCGGGTTCATCCGGCGGCGGCTGCGCATGATTCGGCACGGCTTCCGTCTGTCGGGCGTGATTCGGACGATCGGCTTCTATTTGCGGGCCTGATCTCCTGTCGTGTCAGCATCTTGCCCTTGCCGATGGATTCGTGCGTCATTTACGCCGCATGCGCTCAATGCGGGTGCAGGGCCTGATTTTTAAAGCCCCTCTGTGGCAATTTTGCAAAAATCGCCCCCTTGAGGAAAAATCCTTCATTAACAAAGCGCTGGTTCATTTCTGCCGCTAACCGGCTCTGCACAGCGACCTCATGTTAGTGAGTTACTTAACAAACTCGGTATTTCGCGGAATTTCAGGCTCATTTGGCTCTTGCGTATAAGGGCGGGGTCGCTTAAAGAACCTACTACGCTTGAACGAATAAGGGTCTAACGGGCGTGTTTTCAGTGAGCAAAATGACTTCCTCTGGTCGTTGCCTCCGCTTTCTGCGGTCGGTCAGCCGGCCGCCGAGTATCTTCCTTCGTCATATGCAACCGGGTTTTCGGTTGTAAATTGCCCTTTGGCTTGCTCAACTCCACCCGTTTTTCAGCATTTCGGTCAGGCGCGTTAGCCAACCTACGGAGAATCTAAATGGCTGTCACGTTGAGCTCCCTCTTTAACGAGGCTTATTACCTGGAACAGAACCCGGACGTCGCCGCCGCTGTGCAGGCCGGCGCGCTGTCTTCTGGTCTGGCACACTGGGAGCAGTACGGTCAGTTCGAGGGTCGTACCTTCTCGCGGGCTTTCGAAGCTTCGGTCTACGCGACCAATAACCCTGACCTGGCTGATGCCGGCATCACCACCACTGCCCAGCTGACCCAGCACTACGTTCAGTACGGCATCTACGAAGGCCGCAGCATCCTGTCGGCCGCTGAATTCAACGCGACCATCTATGCCGCCCAGAACCTGGATCTGGGTGGGGCTGGCATCACCGATGCCACCGCGCTGTACCAGCACTTCGTGACCTACGGCGTGACCGAAAACCGCGTCGCCTCGTCCTTCGACTCCGCCGCCTATCTGGCCGCCAATCCCGATATCGCCGCCTATCTGTCGACGGGTGCTTCCTTCGCTGGCTACACCGGCGCTGCGGCTGCCCGTTACCACTACTACAATTTCGGTATCTACGAAGGCCGTTCCTTCCCGACGGCATCCCCGACCTACACGGTTGCTGGCGCCACCTCCACCGTGACCGAAGGCAATTCCCTGACCTTCACCGTCACGTCCTCCGTGGTTGCCGCCACCGATACGGTGTTGACCTTCAACATCGCCGGCGACACCAATGGTGGCAGCCTGACGGCTGCTACCTCCTCTGACTTCACGGGCCTGACCGGCACCGTGACGATCGCTGCGGGTTCCTCCACCGGCACCTTTACCGTGACCGCCGCGACCGACAGCGTTGCTGAGGGCCTGGAAGGCTTCAAGGTCACCCTGTTCGACAGCAGCACCCTAACGGTAAAGGGTTCCTCCAACGTTGTTGCCATCACCGACAGCACCAAGGTCAGCCAGACTTTTACGCTGACGGCTGGTGTTGACACGGTGGTCGGCGGCGACGGCGATGACACCATCACCGCCAACAACTCCGGTAACACCACTTCTGTGCTGACCTCGCTCGACAGCATCAACGGCGGTGCCGGCACCGACACGCTGTCCATCGTGCTGAATACCGCCATCGACACCACCGCAGCGGTCAATGCGACCGTCACGAGCGTCGAGAAGATCGTTCTGCAGTCCACCAGCACCGTGACGGCGAACACCAGCACCTGGACCGGTGTTACCAACGTCGATGTGGCTTCGGTTGGCGGTGCAGATATCACCGCTTCGACCACGAGCGCTGTCAACATCACGGACACGAAGCTAGGTGCGGTCGGTACGCCCCCGGCGGGCGCTATTACCGTCAATGGCGGTTCCACCGTCACCGTGACGGCCGCTGGTGGCACCAGCGGCACCATCACCATTGGCGGCACCACGGCGCCGACCGGTGCCGTGACTGTCAACAGCACCTCCCTGGCTTCGGGTGCTATCACCATCAACGGTGGCACTTCGGTTGCCGTGACGGCGAGCGGTGCAACCACCGGCACGATCACGGTGGGTGGCACGACGGCCCCGACGGGCGCTGTCACTGTTACTGCCACGGGTGCAACCGGTCTGACGGCTGCGACCGACCTGGGTGATATCACGCTGACGGGCGGTACCACCGTTACCGTTACGCAGACCGCGACGGCCACCAACAGTGATGCAGCGGCTGTTACCCTGGGTGACGTGAAGGTTACGGGTGGTGCCAACACCACGTCTGTCACCGTTACGCAGACCAAGGATACCGCTGCTGTCACCGGCAAGTCTGGTGCGATTTCTTCCGGTGACGTGACCGTGACCGACGCAAATGCCAGCAGCGCCACCGTTGCCGGCAAGATCGCTTCGGTGACGTTGAACAGCTATGGCGATGCCACTGTCGACTCCAGCGCGCTGACCACTGTGACCCTGACGGGCACCGGCGGCACCCTGGGTCTTGGCCGCGGCGCCCTGACGGCAACCCCCTCCGCCAACACGCTGACGGTGAATGTTAATGGTCTCACCGGTGGTGTGATCACCGACAATGAGGCTGCTGCCGACGACGGGTTCACCACCCTGAATATCGCTGCAACCGGTACGGCTGCGACCGTCGCTGGTCTGGCCTTTGCCGACGCCACCACCGTCAACATCTCCGGCACCGCCGGCCTGACGCTGACCAGCATCGCCGGTCTGACGGCAGTGACCGCCATCACCAGCACCAGCACCGGCGCTGTTACGCTCGGTTCCGAACTGGCGACCACCACGGCTTACACCGGCGGTGCAGGTGTTGACACGATCTCCGTCGGCGCCACCACCAAGGCTGTCGCTACGGGTGCCGGCAACGACGTTGTCACGGTTTCCGTGTCTGCACTGGGCACCGGCGGTTCCGTCAATGCCGGCGCAGGTACTGACACGCTGAAGATTTCGGCTGCCCTGGCTGCTACGGCTTCCGCTAGCAATGCTTTTGCCACAGCCGTCACGGGCTTCGAGAAGCTGACCCTCAGCGGCGCGACCAATCAGACGATTGATCTGTCCGCTCTTGGCAGCTACACCGACGTCACGACGTCCGGCGGTAATGGCCTGACTCTCAGCAACTTCGCTTCGGGCGGCACGCTGACGCTGACCGGTGCTGGCACTGCCTACACGCTGAGCAATTCCGCTTTCACCTCCGGTACCAGCGATGTGGTCAATCTGACCCTGACGGATGGCTCTGGTTCTGGTGTTGCCTTCGCTTCTACCGGGATCACTGCTTCGGGTGTTGAAACCTTCAACATCACCGTTTCTGATACCCAGGCTACGCCGTCCGGTACCTTCAGCGACAGCCTGACCCTGTTGCTCAATTCGGTGAAGAGCATCGTGGTGTCCGGCAACGCCGGTCTGACCCTGACGGCCGCTTCGACCGCCCTGACCTCGCTTGATGCTTCCGGCGTCACGCTGGGTGGTGTTTCCCACACCACGGGCGCACTGACCAGCTCCGCTCTGATCACCGGTAGCGCTGGCGACGATACTTTCAATGCTTCCGCTGCTACGGCGGATGTCACCATCAACGCCAATGCCGGTAACGACACCATCACGGGTTCGGCTACCGCCGCTAACCTGCTGAATGGTGGCGCTGGCAACGACGTCATCACCGGCGGCGCTGCTGCTGATACCGTTGATGGCGGTGCGGGTACCGATACGTTCGCCTTTGGCACCCTGGCTGAACAGGCCGGTTCTGGCACCACCACCGGTGTTGTGATCAACCTGTCCAGTTCCGCGCTGTCCCAGTCGACCGTGTTTAACGCCACGGGTACTTCTTACCTGTCGGCAGCTGGTTCCTCGGTTGCGGCCAACACCGCCACCTACCTGTTCAACAACGAGTCCACCACCAACGCCGTGGTTGTTGACAGCCTGTCCAACGTTGAGAACGCGACCGGTACCACCGGCGCCGACTACATCGTTGGTTCGTCGACTGCCAATGTTATCACCGGTGGTAACGGTGCAGACGTTCTGACCGGTGGTTCGGGTGCTGACACGTTCGTGTTCGGTACCGGTTCTTCCGGTGGCGCGCCGAGCGCTACCGTGTTCGACACCATCACTGACTTCGCGACTGCCAGCGACGTCATCGACTTCAGCAGCGCGCTGACGGTTGTCACCAACGGTACCGCCGTATCCGGCACTGCCGCTATCAGTGCAACCGGTGTTGCGACCTTCAATGGTGCCGACAACACGCTGGCTCTTCAGATCACGGCTGTTGAAGCTGCGATCAATGCGGGCGGCGCGGCGACTGCCGGTCAGTTTGCTGTCTTCCAGTCGGGTTCGGATGCTTATGTGTTCGTCTCCGATGGTGTTGATGGCGTTGGCGCGAACGACGTGTTGGTCAAGCTGCTTGGTGTTGACATCACCAACGCTTCCTTCGACACGCCGACCCTGACCAGCGGCAACCTGACGCTTGCCTAATGTTCGGTTCTCATTCCCGGTTTAACGGGTAAGTGTAAGAAAACTGGAGCCCCCCGCTGCTTTAAGCAGCGGGGGGCTTTTCTTTTCGATCCTCGTGAGGGACGACATGTTATGAGCAGATGATTTTCCTGTACCCCTCGGTCCCTTGTTACGGTGATTCCAAATGAATATTCTTTTCGTCCACCAGAATTTTCCTGGCCAGTTCAAGTCCCTGGCGCCGGCCATGGCGGCGGCGGGGCACCATGTCACGGCATTGGCGATTGATGGCGGTGAGATTTCCGGCGTCAAATTCATCCGCTACCGGCCCCAGCGCGGCACGTCACCCGGCATCCATCCATGGGCAACGGATATTGAAACCAAAATCGTGCGGGGAGAGGCCTGTGCGATGGTGGCGGAGGGCTTGCGGGGAACCGGCTACCAGCCGGATGTCATCGTCGGCCACCCCGGTTGGGGGGAAATGCTGTTCCTGCGTGATATCTGGCCTGGGGTGCCGCAGCTGCATTTTCTTGAATTCTATTATTCCCCCCGTGGCGCCGATGTCGGTTTTGACCCGGAATTCGCCAAGGTCGATTGGCGCTACAGTGCCCGCATCCGTGCGAAGAACACCGCCGGTCTGCTCTCGATGGAGCAGATGGATGCCGCTTACAGCCCAACCGGCTGGCAGCGCGCTTCCTACCCGGAATTTGCCCGATCAAAGATCGAGGTGATCCATGATGGCATTCACACCGATGGGCTGCGGCCCAATCCCGATGCTTCGCTGACCCTTCAGGATCGCGGTCTGACACTCCGGCCCGGCATGAAGGTGGTGACGTTCGTCAACCGCAATCTGGAGCCCTATCGCGGCTATCACAGTTTCATGCGGGCGCTGCCGACGATGCAGCGGCTTGTGCCGGATGCGTTTTTCGTTCTGGTGGGGCGTGATGGGGTATCCTATGGCGCCAAGGCGCCTGAGGGGAAAAGCTGGAAGGAAATATTCCTGGCAGAGGTTCACGATCGCATCGACCATTCCCGTGTCGCCTTCGTCGGCCATATTCCCTACGCCGCCTTCATTGCCCTGATGCAGATTTCCTGTGCCCATGTCTATCTGACCTATCCGTTCGTGCTGTCCTGGTCGATGCTGGAGGCCATGTCCTGTGGCGCGCCGGTCATTGGCAGCGCCACCCAGCCGGTACAGGAGGTTATCGACCATGGCCGTAACGGCCTGCTGGTTGATTTCTTCGATTACGAGGCGATTGCCGGAACGGTGGCGGAGGTGGCCAATAACGCTCAACGCTATCAGGGTATGCGGCAGGCGGCGCGGGCGACGATACAGGAGCGCTACGACCTTCCAAGAATTTGCCTGCCACGCCAGAAGGCGCTGATAGAGAAGGTTGCCCAAGGCGGTTGGTGAAGGGGGGGCATCAACGATTGTTGTCGGCATTGCCCCGAGCGTTTCACTCAGGTATGAGCGATAGCATAGGCATCAGACCAGAAGGCGGCGGAGAATGACGACGGATTGGGCGGCGGGTTATGTCGCAGAAATTTCTTATACTTTTGGATTTTACCGCGAACTGACACCATCGGTGCTGGATTTCGCCGTGGGGTTGGCGGGGTACCGGGCGCCGAAGTCGCTGAATTATTGCGAACTTGGCTGTGGGCAGGGCTATTCCGCCAATCTGCTGGCAGCGGCCAATCCGCATATCCAATTCCACGCAACCGATTTCAATCCGGCGCAGATCGCTGGTGCGCGCGACCTGGCGGGTGATGCCGGAAGCAGCAACCTTACTTTTTATGAAGACAGTTTCGCTGAATTTGCCGCGCGTGATGATCTCCCGGAATTTGATGTCATCACGCTTCATGGAATCTACAGCTGGATCAGCGAGGAAAATCGCGCGGTCATCGTGGATTTCATCCGTCGGCGTTTGCGATCCGGCGGCATTGTCTATGTGTCCTACAACGCCTTGCCGGGGTGGGCTGCCGCCATGCCGCTGCGCCGCCTGTTGGCGGACGGCGCCGCCGGCGCCGGGGATCAGCCGATCCTGCAACGCCTGGAACAGGCCCTGGGTGTCGCGGAAAAGGTCGCAGAGGTGGGCGCGCGCTTCTTCAGCGGAAATCCCGGTATGAAGGAACGGCTGGACCGGGTGAAGGGGCAACCGCGATCCTATCTGGTGCATGAATATCTGAACCGTGATTGGACGCCATTCTATCATGCCGACGTTGCCGCAGAGATGGCGGCTGCAAAGCTGAATTGGGTCACGTCTGCCCATCTGTTGGAGCGGATGGATATTATCAACCTGACAGAGGCGCAGCAGAAGCTGCTGGCGGAGGTGCCGGAAGGCGCGCGGCGTGAGACATTGCGCGATTTCATGATCAATCAGCAGTTCCGCCGCGACATATTCATCAAGGGTGCTGTGAAATTGCCACCCGGTCGGCAGCAGGATGACTGGAACGGGCGACGCTTTATCATGGCCGTCGATCGCCAGACGATCGGGCTGAAGGTCCAGGGGGCTGCCGGTGAGGTGACGCTGCAGGAAGAGGTCTATAATCCGCTGCTTGACGTGCTCGATACGGACGCGGCGCTTGACTTCGAGACCTTGCTGGCAAATCCGGCCCTGGCCCCTCTCGGCGCCTTGCGGCTTCAGCAGGCGCTGATGCTGCTTGTCGGTCTTGGACATGTCCATCCCGCCCTTCCTCTTGAAGGTGAAGGGATGCGCAAGGAACGGTGCCGCGCCTTCAATCAAGCTGTGCTTGACCGTGCGCTCTGGTCATCGGATCTCTCATATCTGGCCTCACCGGTGGCCGGCGGCGGTGTAGCCGCAGACCAGATCGCGCAACTGTTCCTGCGCGCGATCTGCAATGGGGACGCTGATCCTATCAGCGCTACCTGGGCCGTGCTGGCCCGCAACAGCCAACGATTGGTCAAGGACGGCAAGCCCTTGGCGAGCGAGACGGAAAACCTGGCGGAACTGCGGCAGCGTTTCGAGAACTTCCAGTCACGTACCGTGCCCTTGTTCCAGCGCCTTGGCATCCTGTAACCCCATGGTCGCAAATACCCGCCCTGTGCCCGTCATTGCAGCCACCAGTCTCGACCTTCTTTATGAAATGCGTCAGGACCGGTTGTTGCTGACTGCACGGACGCTTGATGCAGGGGTTGATCTGCTGCTGACGCGGCGCCTGACCCGGGCGCTGCTGTCGGGGCTGCTGGATTTGATGATGCGCACCAGTGATCTGGTTTCGCGCAGCGGGCCGGAACATCGCAGCGACGTGCTTTTATTCGAACATATGGAAGCCGTCGCCGGAGGGGCCGACCCCGCGACTCCGGTACCGCGTGCCGCTCCGGAACTGGCTGCTGAAATCCACGCCCATGCCGCGATGCTGGTGGAGAAGGTGGATGTCTCCACCAGTGCCGATATTCTGCGCCTTTCCTTTCATGATGGGGCAGGGGAAAGGGCATGGATCGCGCTACCGCGCGCGAAGGTTCATCAATTCATTTCCATGCTGTTGAGCAAGTGTCAGGAGGCGGCCTGGGATCTGGATGAACTGGGCTGGACCGACCGCCGTGGCCAGATCGTCCTGCCGGGCGACGCGCGCCCCTGCTGAACAGCTGGCGGTCGCAATGGTACCTTTTATCCTGATATTGTGCTGTCACCTTATGACATGCTGCGGCATATCATCACCGTGATGTCATAATGTCGTTTTACTATATAGTGGGTCTTGCGTTTGGACAGCGGTGGTAGGAATGGTTGTGTCAGCCAGCTGTTTGGCGCTGTTGCGGGCCTGCGGGCCTGGACGTTAATATAAGGACCCGGCCAGGTTTTTTTGGCCGGACTGTTTTTGTGGCCAGGTTCTGGAAGCAGGCGAATCCGATGAAGATTGTTCCCATCAACCGCCAGTCAGGCGCCCCTTCGCATTTGCGCCAAGCGCTCCAACGCTCCGGTCGGGCGTTCTTCTTCGTCGCGATTTTCAGCTTCTTCATCAATTTGTTGATGCTGACCTCGCCGATCTACATGCTCCAGGTCTATGATCGCGTGCTGACCGCCCGCAGCGAATCCACGCTGATCTATCTCAGCCTGATCATCGGCGTGATGATGTTGGTGATGGCGTTGCTGGAGATGGTGCGTTCGCGCGTTCTGGTTCGGGTCAGCGGTAAGATGGAGCAGGTGCTGGGCGCCAAGGTATTTGACGCCATCTTCGCATTGAACCTGCGTAGCCCCGCGGCCAACCGCAGCCAGTCGCTGCGCGATTTGGACACCGTCCGTCAGTTCATCACTTCTCAGGGCCCTTTTGCCCTGTTCGACGCACCCTGGGCGCCGATTTTCATCGGCATCGTCTTTATGATGCACCCGCTTTTGGGCCTTGTGGCGATTATCGGGGCGCTCATCCTGTTCGCGCTCGCCTTCGTGACGGAGATTGCGACCAAGAAGCCGCTTGGTGAGGCGAACATGCACGCCATCAAGGCGGCGTCCTTTGCAGAAGCCAGCCTGAAGAATAGCGAGGTGCTGGCGGCGATGGGGATGCTGCCTGGTATCCGCCGCCGTTGGCGTGCCAGCCAGGACAAGGCGCTGCTGTTGCAGGCCCAGGCCAGCGACAGCGCCGGTGGTATCAGCGCCTTGACCAAATTCATCCGCCTGCTGCTGCAATCCTCCATGCTGGGTTTCGGCGCCTACCTCGCCCTGGAGGGGGAGATTACGCCGGGTGTGATGATCGCCGCCTCCATCATCATGGGGCGCGGTCTGGCGCCTGTGGAGCAGGCGATCGGCTCCTGGAGATCCTTCGTCTCTGCAAGGGGCGCCTATACCCGCCTGGACGAGTTGCTTCGTACCTTCACGCCGCCTTCCAACACGATGCAACTGCCGGCCCCGAAGGGCTTGGTCACTGTGGACCGGGTGGTGGCGATGCCCCCTGGCGGTACGAGCCCGACGATCAAGGGTGTCAGTTTCGGCCTGGCCGTGGGTGAAGCGCTGGCGATCATCGGTCCCAGTGCCGCCGGTAAATCAACCCTGGCCCGGTTGCTGGTGGGAGTCTGGGCGCCCCATTCCGGTTCTGTCCGGTTGGATGGCGCGGATGTCTACAGCTGGAATCACGAACAGCTTGGCCCGCATATCGGCTATCTGCCGCAAGATGTCGAAATTTTTGATGGCACCATCAAGGAAAACATTGCCCGCTTCGGGGATGTTGATCCGCTTAAGGTGGTGGAAGCCGCACAGCTGGCCGGCGTGCATGATATGATCCTGCGCCTGCCCTCTGGTTATGACACGCTGATCGGTCCGGGTGGCATCGCCCTTTCCGGTGGACAGCGTCAGCGCCTGGGGCTTGCCCGTGCCGTTTATGGTGATCCTGCCTTCGTTGTCCTGGATGAACCGAACTCCAACCTCGACTCTGACGGTGAAACGGCCCTGGTTGGCGGCCTGCAGCGGTTGAAGCAGAAGAACACCACGGTCATCCTGATTTCGCACCGTCCCAGCATCCTGAACCATGTGGATAAGGTCTTGCTGCTGCGTGACGGCATGGTTGAGATGTTCGGGCCGAAGCAGGAAGTGATGGCGCGCCTTACCCGACCGGTGGCCCAGACACCGGTTGCGCCGCCGGGCGCGGCACCTCAAGGGCAGATCAGCGGGGCAGCCGGCTGATCTGCTGGCTGCCTCTTGACGTCGCAGTTTATCTTATCGGTGCCCGCAAGGGAGCCGAATTTCCGTGAAAGTGCGCGAGCATGACCGACCTTGTGACCAGCAAAAAGCCTTCCCTGCCGATCAAGGGCCTGGGGCAGGAGCTTGAAACACAGGTTCCCACCGACGAAACGCCGGTTGTGCGTTTTGGTCTGGCTGTTATCCTGATCGCCTTCGGCGGCCTTTTCGGGTGGTCGGCGCTGGCACCACTGGCCAAGGGCGTGGTTGCGTCCGGGACATTGGTTGTGGACAGCAACCGCAAGAGCATCCAGCATCTGGAAGGCGGTATCGTTTCGGAAATTCTGGTGCGCGACGGCGACGAGGTGAAGGCCGGGCAGGTGTTGATGCGCCTGGATGAGGTGTCATCCCAGGCACAGCGTGATGTACTGTATGGTCAATTCCTCGCTGCGAAGGCCAGGGAAGCCCGACTGCTGGCTGAACGGGACGAGTTGAAGGAGATCACCTGGCCGGCTGAACTTGTCGACCAGCCGGAAGACAATGGCCGCAAGGTCAGCATCCGCAACAATGAGCTTCAACTGTTCGAAACCCGCCGGATCACCTTGTCTGGTCAGTTGTCGATCTATGAGCAGCGCATCAAGCAGCTGGATGAGCAGATCAAGGGTTATGAGGCGCAGGTTCTGGCCAACACCAACCAGATCGTGCTGATTGATGATGAGCTGGTTGGTCTCCAACAGCTCTATGACAAGGGCTACGCCTCCAAGACGCGTTTGTTGCAGCTTCAGCGCAATCGTGCAGAACTGGATGGGGATCGCGGCAATTACGAGGGCGAAATCGCCCGTGCCAAGATGCAGATCGGTGAATCGCGCCTGCAGATTCTTCAGGTCCATAAATCCTTTGAGGAGGATGTGGCGGACAAGCTGCGTGAAGCACAGCAGCAGGTATTCGATCTGGAGGACCGTCTGACCAGCGCTAATGATGTTCTCAAGCGTCGGGAGGTGAAGGCCCCCGGTGATGGTATCATCGTCGGTCTGCGCGCACACACCTTGGGTGGTGTGGTCCGCGGCGGCGAAACCATCATGGATCTGGTACCCAGCAACGACAAGCTCATCGTTGAGGCAATGGTCAGCCCCAACGATATTGACAACATGACCGTCGGCCTGGAAGCGGAGGTGCGGTTTTCCGCCTTGTCCAGCCGCCAGATCCCCATTCTTACGGGAAATGTTGTTCGGGTGGACGCTGACGCGACAACCGACCAACGTGGCAACCGTTATTATCTGGCGCGCGTAGAGGTGCCGGAGGACCAGCTCAAGAAACTGGGGGACCAGAAGATCGTTCCCGGCATGCCGGCAGAGGTGCTGGTAAAGGCCGGCGAGCGGACGGTCATCGAATATCTTACCAAGCCTTTGACCGACAGCTTCTTCCGCGCGTTTAAGGAAATTTGATCCCGACGCGGGAGGTTCAATGCTGACGTTACATGAGACGGGGCCGATCTGGCGCTTACAGGCGGCCCCGCGTGATCTGGTGCGCGGGGTTACCTATTGCGGGTTGCCGGCCAACTGTCTTGTCATGCCCGACAGTGTCTGGACGGGTATGGTGCCGGATGGTGCTTTTGTTGAATGCCCCACGTTCTTTCTGCAGGACAAGGTCGGTTTCGTTGCGCTGCTGGCCTATTTCGTGATGAATGGCCATGCGTTCCGGCTTTTTGTCCGCTCCGCCCAGGGGGAGGCGGATGGGTTGCTGCTGGCATACCCAAGGCTGGATGATGCCACGATGGCCATGCTTCGCCGCTTTGACAGGTTGGCTGCTGAACAGGTGGCGGACCTTTGCCAGCGGCTTGAATATTTCCTGGGCCGTCTTGGCTACGCGCAGCATCCTGGTCCCCCGGCGCTTGATCCATGAAAAAGCCCCATCGGCTGACCGATGGGGCTTTTTCCAATACCAGGGCCGACCCTCCCTATATGCTCAAGTCGTACCACCGGCCATAATTTATGACCGGTGGTACGGCGGCGACCGTCGCCGCGCCGCACGTGCGGCGTGAGCCAAGCTGCGGATGCAGCCGCCCGGCGCATGAGGGGCAGGAAAGATTGACCAAAGGTCAAGATTTCGTGCCGCTAGTATCAGGCGCCCGTCGGGAGGGAACGCTCAAATCATATCCGCATAGGCATGTCGCCCCTCGGTCGAGCCATAAAGCAGATAGTGGCTGAGACCGCTGGCAAAACTGCCGGCAGCGACTGCGGCGGCCACATCGGGATATTCGGAGAGATAATAGCTCTCGTCGAACAAGGCAGACCGACCCTCCGCTTGGCCATATAGCAGATAATGATCAATGGCCGAACTGATGGCGCCAGCATTCAGTGCTGCTGCCACATCGGGATTCAATGCCAGATAATCCGAAGAATCGAAAGCAGCGTTGGGGTTGCGGTTCTCGAACTGGCCAATCAGCATGTAATGCTCAAATGCGCTGAACGTCCCTGTTGCGACCGCCGCAGCCACATCCGGATTGCTTGTCAGATAATAGCTGATGTCAAAAAAGGCAGCAGGATTGCGCCCTTCGTTGATACCATAATTCCAGAAATGATCTGCCGCCGCTGCGTTCAGCACTTCCTGGCTGGCGCCGGGATTGGCAACCGCAATGGCGGCGGCGACGTCAGCGTTATGGGCCAGATAGTAAGTGGCGTCGAAATGGACGGCGGTGATGTCTTCACCCCAGCTGCTGCTGTCCACCACCCGGTCGCTGAAATTGATATATTCAATGTCCCGGATGCGCAGTTCCAGACCATCGGCACCGGTGACCAGCGCCCATTTTTCCCCGTTCTCTTCAACCAGGCTGATTTTGTACGCACTGGCAGGGCCATTTAGCTCCAGCCGGTCGGCACCGGCGCCACCATCCAGGCGATCACCATAGGAGGCGCTGGTGAAGACATCGTTGCCACCGCCGCCCAGAATCACCTCGGCCCAACTTGTGGTACGGATCGTATCGTCGGCATCTGTTCCCACGATCACCGGCGTACTGGTTTGCACCGCATCGTCATAATTGCCGAACACGACATAAGTCATCTCACCGGAAATGCCGATACCGATCGTGTCCCAGCTTGCCGACAGGAGATTTGTGCTTGTGCCTGGATTATCCAGCCAACTTTCCAACAGGTCACCGCTGGTCTGCCCGGCCAGTGTTCCTTCCGCATTTTCCCCCAGACCGATCGGCAGTGTCAGGTCAAGGCCCGCCGCTACGCTCAACACACCGGTGACAAAGGAACTGCCATCGCTCCAATGGTGCAGTGTCGGGATGGTCCTGTCGGCCACGCTGACGGCTGACCAAGTGGCATAACCGACATTGCTGCTGAAATCGGAAGCGTGCTGGCCCGCAAGGATACTGAGGTCCACGACGGGGCGCAGTGCAGATAAACCTTGCGACAGCCTTTCGTCGTTGATCGCGTGATAGAGGGCAAGCTCGTCCAGCGACATGACGTTACTGCCCGCCATCAGGAGCGTTTCTGCGGCGAAAGACATATCCTTAACCTCCTGCAAGCGGCATGTCTGCCGTGCTCGTTTGTCCGATCACCGTCAGGCCGCCCGACGGGGCCCCCGCAATATTCGATAGATCCAGGATGATGCCGCTGGACGTACCGCTTTCATCTGTCTTTTCCACCACCAGACTGTCATGCCCGGTTTGGAAATCACGCGGCGTCACCTCCAGGCTGCTTTGTTCCGGCGCCAGCACCACCAGGAAAAGATCCTCATTCTCCGTTGCAGCCAGCGCGACCTTGTTGCTTGTGGCGATATGGATCAGTTCCGGCTGGGTATGTGTCTGCACCTGCATCACCGTCACGGCGATCAGGCGTTCAGGGGTTGCAGCAATCTCTACCAAGACCGGTGCCGCCGTTTCCGCGGGTGCCAGTATGCTGCTGAAGTCAATATGCGCGATATCGCCATGCGGCAGCTGCGGTGCTTCTTCAGGAACGACCGCAGCTGCCGGGGCCTGTTTTGCCGCATTCATTGCGGGGGAGGTGTCAGACGACTCCACCAGTATGGTCTCTGCCCGGCTTTTCTCGGAGTGGGTAACGCCTGCATCCGCCGCCTCAGCCATATCTGGTAATGCAAGCGTATGACTGGTATCGTGGAAAGCGTGATCGCCAGCGACAGTTTCGCTGACGTCCGGCAGGGGCGACGCCATCGCGTCATGCGCCACCGTGCTGGCGATCACATCCGCCGTCAGCACCGCGATAACGGCGCTGACGATCCGCAGGAACGCATGGGACCCGTCAGGGTCTGTCTTGTCATGCGCATCCGGGCCGTGGCCGACCGGCAAATGCACATCGCCAAGCGCCAATGCGCCCAAATCCAGGTTGGCCAGGGCGACCCGAAGGGTTTCGCCCTGCCAGGTTTCTCCATCCATCACATGGACAATAAAGAAGCCGTCGATCCTGGCGATATGTACCAAGGTTTCGCCGGTTGCTACATCCTCCAACGCGAACCAGGGATCCCCCTCGTCGGTCAGCCCGGATGCAGCCTCAAGAACGATGCCCAACTGGGCGAATTGGTCGATACAGCGATAGATATCCGCCAGATCCTGGTTGCCCCAGAAACCGTGATTGCCCCCGCCATTACGGCCTGGGAAACTGAATATCTCGGCGGAGACGCTCATAACGCCTCTCCTTCCAAATCGCCGCCTTGCCCGGTCGACAGCAAGAGTGCCGCTGCATCCGGTTCGAACGCGGCCAGATATGTGGCCGCGAACTGTGTCGGTTCCATTCCCAATGCCTCAGCCCAACCACGCAAGCAGCCTTCGGGCAAACGACCGCGACCGGCTTCCACAGCACTGACGATGCCAGGGCTCGGCAGGCCAATACGGCTTGCCAGACCGCGGCTGGTGAGACCATTGGCCAACCGCCGCTGGCGTATGGCCCGCCCCCACGCCGCCCGCCTTTCACGCGCGGCCTGGATCCGATCACGCTGGAAAAGTTCCTGTGCGTCGCCGCGCGAACTATCCACCGGATCGGAACGCAGAGGGATAATCTCACCCATAATGTGGCCTGCTTCCTAGACGACCCGGAGTTTTTGGGCTTTTGGGGAGGCGGTTCCTGTATCCGCCGCTGCCGGCCCGGCATAGGTGCCGTCACCGAACAGGATGGCGTGGGTGATGGGATCGTAGAACTGCATCAGGGTGCGTACGAATTCTGCCGGTTCCATCTTCAAGGCATTTGCCCAGGCCAGATAGCTGTCCGGCGGAATTCGTCCACGCCCCGCCTCGATCATCGAGACCATGGTATAATATTCGAGGCCCACCGCCTCTGCGAGGGCCCGTTGTGTCAACCCGACTTCCGTGCGGCGGCTTTTCAGCCAGGAGCCGGCACGGCGGCGTAGCTCCTTGACCTCTTCACCGCCACCATGTTGGGGGTGGGTGTACATAAGACATCCTCAGAACTGTTCCTCAGTCACCAACATAAGCGACTTTATAACAGAATACCACTTCACTTATCGCTTCGCTTCTCCCGACAGTGAAAAATTTTCGCTGTCGGCACCCGATTTCATCGGATGCCTGCCTATAATGTAAGCAATTCGCTATGAAAGTATCGCCAAATTATCACCACGCTTCAGGGGTGCCGATGGGGGGATCGCAGGAATCGATACCCGGCAAGCAAGAATACGAACGATTCGGCTGCAACCACAGCTATCGCGGAGGCTATATGCATACCGGTGCCCAGAAGATGTAATGTGAACATCGTGCTGAAATTAATCGCAGCAGCCAGTTTCAGCATCGTCGCCCAAAGACGGTTTTCCCCGAAATTGAACATGTAAAGCGAGGAAAAGCAGGATCCGACGCCGACCAACAGCGGCACCGGTGACAGGATGCGCAGCACACGGGCCGATTCCATGAAATCCGGCCCGAAGACCAGCATCACCATCAGGTCGGCACCGAAGGCCATGACCAGACTGCCGGCCAACCCTACCGTGCCCGCCATCAACATCACCTTGCGGATCAGCTTCATGCCGGCGGCGGGGTCCGTGACAGCCAGATTGGCGACGCGCGGCATAGCCGCCTGGGTGATGGCGGCCAGAAAACCCTTTCCGGCATTCAGGCAGCGGTCACCGATATTATACTGTGCGGCGGCCACCGGGCCGCCCAGCAACCCGACCAGGAAGGTCTGGGCAATGGTATAGACCTGGATCACCAGATCGGCGGCGAATATCCGCCAGGCCGATTGCAATCGGCCTGTAATGGCGCTGACCGTCGGTAAACGCAGCACATCGCCATAATGTTGGCCAAGGAAACGGAATGTGACAAGGCCGGGCAGGGTGGCGCCGGCTGCCGTCAAAGCGATGGCAAGCCCGGCATCATCCGGCGTGCGTACCAGCGCGAAGATGGCGATCACCCCCGCCAGGCGCCCGAACATGGACGCGAAAACGACAATACGGAATTGTTCCAGTCCCTGAAATAACCAGGGTGGTGTCAACAGGTTGCAAAAAGCCATCAGAGGCACATAAGGCAGTACGGCCCCCACCCCCTCGCCATGAGGCAGTTGCGACCAGATGGCAAAAATTACCACGGTTGCCGCGGTGAAAAGCAGGGTGCGCACGGCATAGGCTTCGGCCACGATGGCGGCCGTCCGGGCCCGATCCTGCTTATGGACGGCCACCTCGCGCGCAGCACTCCAGTTGAAGCCGAAATCACAGACCAGCCCCAGCAAGGTTCCGGCTGACACCGCCCAGGCATATTGGCCGAACTGTGGTGGCCCCAGTACGCGGGTGATGAAGGGCAACACCAGCAGCGGGATGATCAGGTTGGCGACGTTGGTCAGCCCGAGATAGGAGATGTTGTGGAGGATCTTGCGGTCGATCATGCTGATGCCCCCCGCGCTCAGGGGGCCTGCCCCGCGACAATGGCACGGATATTGGTTTCCATGGCATCGCCTGCTGCCTCCCAGGTCAGGGTGCGGGCCATTTCCCAGCCGGTCTGGGCGATGCGCTGACGGTGGGCATGGTCGGCGATCAGGCGTTCCAGGCCGTTGGCCACGGATTCCGGCGATTTTGCTTCCACCACTTCCGCCGTTTGGCCGGGGATGGCATATTGTTCCGTACCCGGCTGCGTGGTCACGGCGGCCAAGCCGCAGGCCATGGCCTCCGCTGGAAACAGCGGAAAGCTCTCATACCAGGACGCGGACAGCAGGATATCGGCTTGGCGATAGGCATCGGCCAGCGCCAGTGGTTGCAGGAAGCCCAGATCCTTGTACGACGCAATGGGATTGTCCGGGGGCAGGGCCGCCCCGCCATAGACGTGCCAGTCGATCTGGTAGTGGGGCAGACGGCGGCGCACGATGGCGGTTGCCTCTGCCATTTCCTTGAATCCCTTCCACGCCACGTTGCGCCCGCCATAGGAGATCAGCGTCACCTTGCGGTCATCCGGCCCGGCCAGGGGTTTGGGCGTGCCATTGAAGATATTGTGATCCAGCGCGTTGGGTGACAGCCGCAGCGACGCACCTGGCACGGTTTTGTCCACCTGCCCGAAAAGCCAGGGAGAATTTGCCATCATGTCCAGCCCCAGCCGGTAGGACATGGCGGCGACCTTGTGCGTCAATGCCGGGTCGGGCGTGTCATCGGCGAAGATGACTTCATAATGCTGCATGAAATAGCCCAGCTTGCCCGTGCCGAACAGATAGACGGGCAAGGCGGTGCTGTACTGGGTGGCGATGGTGATGTCAGCGGGTGGAATCAGGTTGCGCAGTTCGTGATGCAGCACAGCCTGTTCAATCTCCGGCGTCCAGAGTTGGGGCAGGTTCCGCAGCAACCCCATGAAATCGCGGCGGATACCGGCCTTGCCAGCTTCATCCCGCCGGGGCAGCCAGTTGACCAGCGTGCCGATCAGCTTACCCAACGAACCTGTGGCGGATTGCGGTGCCCAGTGCAGCAGGGTGCCGAATTCCTTCTTGAACCAGGCGGGCGCATCGCACGGGCGCGTGGGGATAATCGTCACCTGATGCCCACGCCGATGCAGCTGGTGGGCATGTTCCAGGATACAAAGAATGCCGCCGGTGAACTTCTCCCGATGCAGGGGAGGGACGACAATGTTCACACGCAGCGAATTCGCAGCCATTTGGCGCCTTGCCTAAAAACGAAAAGACCGGGTCAGCCCCGCAACGGTTTGCCGGCAGTGACCAGCGGTATCACCTGGGTATCGAAACATTTCAGCGCCGCACCGATGGCCTGATGCATATCGAGATAACGGTAGGTTCCCAGGCGACCGCCGAAGATCACATTCGGCTCCTGCGCGGTCAAGGCCACATAGCGTTCATAAAGATCCCGATCGCCAGGTGTGGCGATGGGGTAATAGGGCTCGTCCCCCCGTCCAGCGAAACGGGAGAATTCACGCGCTATGATGGTCTTGTCCCCATCGAACGGTCGTTCGGGGTGAAGATGTCGGAATTCATGGATGCGGGTGAAGGGCACATTCATATCGGCATAGTTCATTACCGATGTTCCCTGGAAGTCCGGCGTCTGTGCCACCTCCCATTCCAGGTCCACGGTCCGCCAGCCCAACTCCCCGAAGCGGTAATCGTAATAACGGTCGATGGCACCGGTGTAGATGATGGGCGTTCCAGCAGGAATTCGGCTGCGGAGATCAAAAAAATCCACGCCCAAAAACATCTCGATCTTCGGCTGGTTCAGCATGTTGTGGAAGATCGCGCCATAGCCGCCAAGCGGCATGCCTTCGAATCGGTCGGAGAAATAGCGATCATCGAATGTGAAGCGCACCGGCAGACGACCGATGATGGACGCGGGCAACTGCCTGGGGTCGGTCTGCCATTGCTTCATCGTGTAGCCGCGGATGAAGGCTTCATAGAGGGAGCGCCCGATGGACTTGACCGCCTTCTCCTCCAGGTTCGCAGGCTCACCGATATTTTCGGCTGCCATTTCCTGTGCCACCAGGGCACGGGCTTCATCGGGGGTGAAGTGCCGACCGAAGAAAGTGCAGATGGTGTTCAGGTTGATAGGCATGGAGAAAACGCGCTCTCCATGCACGGTGAACACGCGGTGCCGGTATTCGGAAAACGTCGTGAAACGGTTGATATAGGTCCACACCTCTTCGGAATTGGTGTGAAATATATGGGTGCCGTAGGGATGCACCTCGATCCCGGTCTCGGGATTGATCGCAGAATAGGAATTGCCGCCGAAATGGGTGCGCTTGTCCAGCACGGCGACGGTCAGGCCCAATTCGCGCGCGGCACGCTCTGCGATGGTGGCGCCGAAAAAGCCACTGCCTACCACGATCAGGTCGAAACCGTCCAAATTCATCTTTTTTCCTCGGAAACATCCGCGATGCCCACCGGGGCCGGGGTTACTGTTACCGTTAGTCAATGAGGGATTGCAAGGGGTCACTGTCCCAGCCGGGGTTATACCAACCTCCCTTGATCGTGATCGATCAAGGGGGGTTTCGTGTTCCCTCAGGTGCCGGGCGCTGCCACCGGCAGCTTGGCTTGCGCGCCCATGGGGGTGCGGGCTGGCCGTCGCCAGCCTCCAACCTGCCTAAAGGTCAAGCTTTAGGCAGACAAGTATTATCGCATTTGGCCGGGTTATTGTCCGTGCGAAATCGTCGACCCATCCGGCTCGCTGCCGCTTGCGTCTGACAGAGACGTCCGACCGTGGACTTGTGTCAGGATGACGGGGGGCAAGGCCCCCTTCACGCCACCGTGGTCTGCGCCTTGATGGCCAGCACCTGGCTGATCAGTTCGGCCACGGCGAGGTAATGTTCTGGCTGCACCTCCCCCCCGATCTCCACCGATTTGTGCAGCGTGCGGGCCAGCGGCGGGTTTTCCACGATCGGGACATTATGCTTGGTCGCCATCTCCCGGATGCGCAGGGCCACCTTATCCTGTCCCTTGGCCAGACAGACGGGGGCCGGGGCCTTGGTGAGGTCATAGCGCAGGGCGACGGCAAAGTGCGTGGGGTTGGTGATCACCACCGTGGCGTTGGGCAGTTCGGCAAACATGCGGTTGCGCGCCCGGTCGCGGCGCAACTGCTTGATCTTGGATTTCAGATGCGGGTCGCCTTCGGACTGGCGGAATTCCTCCTTCAGTTCCTGCAGGCTCATCCGCTGTTTGCGCCGCCAGGAGATATATTGCCAGATCAGGTCCAGGGCTGCGATCAACAGGCTGGCCACCAGCACCGCCACCAGCAGCCGCACGGTGACATCCGCCAGCAGCAGGGGCAGGGCCACCGCATCGGTCAGCGCCATCGCCTCGGCCTTGCGCAGTTCCGGCCCCACCACCAGCAGAAAGGCCGTGCTGATGGCCGCCACCTTGGCCAGACCTTTCAGGAACTCCACCAGATTGTGCAGCGACACCAGCCGCTTGAACCCGCCCAGCGGTGACAGCCGTTCCAGCTTGGGCCGGATACGTTCGGCGGCGACCACGATGCTGCCCTGGCCCAGCGCGCCTAAGAACCCCGCCGCCAGCAACAGGCCCGCCGCCGGCAGCAACACGATGCCGATGCCCGTTGCCACCTCTGCAATCAGGTTAAAGGCATCTGACGGGGTGGCCAGCAGGATATCGGCGGGGTTCTCCACCAGTGGCAGCAATTGGCGGATCACCCCCTGGCCCAGATGCGGCCCCAGCCCGCCGGTCATGATGACAGCGGCCAGCACCACCAGCATGGCCCCGACATCGCGGCTGACCGGTACATCGCCCTTGCTGCGCGCCTCATCCAGTTTGCGTTGGGATGGTTCTTCGGTTTTCTGGCTGTCATCGGCCTCGTCACTCATGGCGCTCAGCCCCCGAACCGGTGTAGAAAGCTGGCGAAATGGCCAATGAAGCTGGTGGCGATGACGGCCACCGTGGTGGCCAGCACCAGCAGGCCACCCAGGATGGAAATCGGCATGCCGATGAAGAAGACGGCGAATTGCGGCATGGCGCGGTTGATCAGACCCAGCCCGACATTATAGACGAAGCCCAGCACCAGAAACGGGGTGGAGAACTGCACCGCCATGCGAAAGCTGGCGGAGACCGTCTCCGTCGTCGCCTTGGCCAGCCCGGCGACAGAGGGCATGGTGGCCGCCGGCATCAATTTATAGCTCTCCAGCAACGCCTTGATGATGGAAAGATGCTGGTCGGTGACGAACAGCAGCACCAGCCCCCCCATCATCAGATACGACCCCGCCACCGACCCGGATTCAAACCCGGTGCCGGGGGAGGTGAAAACGCTGGAAAGCCCGATCAATTGCGCGATCATCTGCCCGGCAATCTGCAAGGCGGCGAACAGGATGCGGGCGGAAATGCCGATAAAGGCCCCCGCCGCCAACTCCCCCACCACCTGCACCAGCAGGTCGGACACGGTATCGGGGGCTGGCGGCAATCCTGGCACGACGGCGGAAAGCGCCAGCGACACGCCCAAGGCCGCCGCCAGCCGGGCCTGCATCGGCACCGCCGTTTCGCCGAAACCGGGCAACAGGGAGATGGCGGCCCCCACCCGGGCCACCACCAGCAGGAAACCATAGATTTCCGCCGTCAACAGATCGGTCAGCGCGCTGGTCATGCCGCCCCCGCCCTTAAATCTGGTCGATGGTGGTGACGGGGGCCTTGCGGTGCAGTTCGTTATGGCAGATGACGTGGGTGGAGGGGCTGACCCGTTCCAGCAGCGAGCGCACAAAGGGCCGCGCCGCCGGGGCCACCAGCACGGCGGGCCAATAATCCGCCGTGGCATGGGCCTGGATGCGGGCGCGGGCGGCCAGCAGGAATTCCTGCACCGTGGAAGGCGGCATGACGAATTGCCGGTCCTCCCCCTGCTCCACGATATTATCCAGGAAGGCCTGTTCCCATTCCGGGCTGACGACGATGACGGGGATATAACCCTCCCCGGTCGTCAGCGCCTGACAGATCTGCAACGCCAGGCGGGAGCGGACATGTTCGGTCATCATGGTGATGTTGCGGGTCCAGGCGGCGGCCTCTGAAATCCCTTCCAGGATCAGGGGCAGGTTGCGGATGGAAACCCGCTCCGCCAGCAGGGCCTGCAACACCCGCTGCACCACCGACAGGCTGACCTGACCGGGGATCAGGTCAGCCACCAGCTTCTGATGTTCGCGGTCCATCTCGTCCAGCAGCCGTTTGGTGGCGGCATAGCTCAACAAGGTGGGCATATGTTCCTTGATCACCTCCGCCAGATGGGTGGTGATCACGCTGTCCGGGTCGACGACGGTGAAGCCCTTCATCTCCGCCTCTTCCGCCAGCATCGGCTCGATCCAGCGGGCGGGCAGGCCGAAGGTGGGTTCGCGTGTGTCGGTGCCCGGCACGTCGATGCCCACGTTGCGCGGGTCGATGCACAGCATCTTGCGAACCTGCACGTCTCCCCTGGCGACCATTACCCCCTGGATCGACACCTCATAGGCGTTCATCGCCACGCTGGCACTGTCACGCAGGCGCACCGAGGGCAGCAGGAAGCCATATTCGGTGGCAAAGCGCTTGCGCAGGCGGCGCACCTTGGCCGACAGGCCGGTGGCCGGGTCCAGGATCAGGGAGACAAGGCCGCTGCCCAGTTCAACCCTGATATCATCCACGCGCAGCATGTCGGCCACCGGTTCTTCTGCCGTCGGGGCCTTGGCGGCCATCAACTCATCATGGCGCTTCTGATCCTCCTGCCTGGCGGCAAAGCGCGGCAGGTACCAGGCCAAGCTCCCGGACAACCCGGAGAGCAGCAGGAAGGGGAACAGGGGCAGGCCCGGCGTGGCCCCCAGCAGCAGCAGCAGGCCGGACGCCACACCCAGCGCCTTGGGATATGCGCCCAACTGGGTCAGCATCGCCTGATCGATCGAGCCCCGGTTGCCGCCCTTGGAGACCAGGATACCGGCAGATAGACTGACGATCAGGGCGGGGATCTGCGTCACCAGACCATCGCCGACGCTGAGGATGGTGTAGGTGCGGGCGGCGTCGGCAAAGCTCATGTCATGCTGGGCGACACCGATCAACAGCCCGCCCAGGATATTGATGGCGGTGATGATCAGCCCCGCCACCGCATCGCCGCGCACGAATTTGGAGGCACCATCCATGGCGCCATAGAACTGGCTTTCCTGTTCCAGCTCGCTGCGGCGCAGGCGTGCCGCCGTCTCGTCAATCAGGCCGGCGGACAGGTCGGCATCGATGGCCATCTGCTTGCCGGGCATGGCATCCAGGGCGAACCGTGCGCCCACCTCCGCGATACGGCTGGCACCCTTGGTGATGACGATGAAATTCACGACCACCAGAATGGCGAAGATGATCAGGCCGATGACGAAATTGCCGCCCATGACGAAATCGGCAAAACCCATGATGACATGGCCCGCCGCATCCGTGCCCGTATGGCCCTGCGACAGGATCAGCCTGGTGGAGGCGAGGTTGAGCGACAGGCGCAGCAGGGTGGAGAATAGCAGGATGGTGGGAAAGCTGGAGAAATCCAGCGGCCGTGCGATCCACAGCCCCACCATCAAGATCAGCACGCTGATCGCCATGGACAGCGCCAGCCCCATATCCAGCATCCAGCCGGGAACCGGCAGGATCAGAATGGTCAGCACGAAGACCAGACCCAGCGCGAACAGAACATCACGGTGGCGCAGGCCGATGGGCAGGGCGTTTGCGGCGGACATCGGGGCTCTGGTTCTCCAGGGTGGGACCGTGCCACCCTAGCGGACTGGGGTAAAAGCCGGGTTCAAGCCCGTTACCGTCCGATGCCGCCTATCGGCTTCACAAAACTGTCTTGATCCATGTGATAGCCCTGGGTGCCGCCGTTCAGACAGCGTTCAGCTTGGCACCGTCAGGATGTGCGCCATCCGGAAGGACCGGCCCCGGTCCTGTTGATCGCCAGAGATGAGGAATTGACGATGAAAGCCCCCTCCGCCGCCCTGTTGACGGCGCTGCTGTTGTTGTCCGCCTGTTCGCCGGAAAAGCAGGCAGAGGCCCCGCCTGCCCCGTCCGCAGCGGCGGAAAAGGCAGGGCCGGTGGCTGTGGCGGAGGTGGCACCGACGCTGGAGGTGGCGCCCGGCCAGCCCGATGACGACCATAAGGGCGATGCGGACGATCCCGCTTTCTGGCTGAATCCTGCCGATCCGGCCAAAAGCCTGGTGATCGGGGCGGTGAAGAATGCCGGCCTGCGCGTCTATGACCTGTCGGGCAAGCTGGTGCAGCGCATCGACCCCATTGCCGATGGGCGCTATAATAATGTCGATGTTGCCTATGGGCTGAAGCGCCCGGATGGCAGCCGCATCGATATCGCCGTGGCCAGCGACCGGGGCGGCGACCGGCTGATCGTCTGGCGCATCGATCCCGCCGCACCCGGCGGCCCGCTGGTGGATATCACAGACCTTTCCCAGGGCCAGGTGTTCCCCACGCGGCGTGCGCCGGATGGATCGGGGGAGGTGGAAAACCCCGCCAAGGACCAGCACAGCGCCTATGGCCTGACGCTCTGGCATGACCGGGCGACGGATACGGTCAGCGCCATTGTCGCCCAGCGCAAGGAAGGCCGGCTGGTGCAGCAGCGGCTGGTGGTGAAGGCAGACGGCACTGTCGGCCATGAAAGGGTGCGGGCCTGGGATTTCCCCTACAGCCACAAGGGCCAGGATCTGACGGCCAAGGAATGGTCGCCGCAATTCGAAGGCATGGTGGTGGATGAGGATCGGTCCATCCTGTTCGCCGGGCAGGAGGATGTGGGCCTGTGGCGCGTGAACCTGACCAGCGGTGTGGCCGACGACAAGCCTTTCTATGAAACCCGTGGTGCCGTCGACAGCCCGTTCAACAATGCCGACAGCCGGGTTGTGCGCGATGTGGAAGGGCTGGCGCTTTATCGCGGGGCGGACGGCCAGGGCTATCTGATGGTCTCCAGCCAGGGCAGCGCCCATGGTGATGATCCGATGCCCGATGCAGCCGGGCTGGATGACACGTTTGCCGTGTTTGAGCGCGGTGGTGATAACCGCTATCTCGGTTCCTTCCGCATCAAGGCCGCCAATGGGGTGGATGCGGTGCAGGAATGCGACGGGGCGGAGATCGTCTCCTTCGTGCTGCCGGGATATCCGCAGGGCTTGCTGATGGTTCAGGACGGCTATAATGACGATCTGAACGGGATGAGCGGGGAACCCGCCTCCACCAATTTCAAGTTTGTCTCCTGGGCTGATGTGGTCAGCGCCTCACCCGTACCGCTGCCGGTGCAGCCGGGCGGGCACGATCCGCGTGCGGGTTTGACACCGTAACCAAAAAAATGGGGGGCCGCTGATCTGGCGGCCCCCTTCACATCACACGCAGGCAGCCACGGCCTGGGCGAAACGGCTGGCACTTTCCACCGTCAGGCCGGCGATATTGATACGGCCCGAACCGGCCATATAGACGGCATGTTCGGTGCGCAACCGGGCCACCACCGGCGGCGACAAGGGCAGCAGGCTGAACATGCCATTCTGTTCATTCACATGGGCCAGCGCCCCGCCATGGGCGGCCAGCGCCTGGCGCACGGCGCGCAGCCGGTCGCGCATCTGGTCCAGTTCCCCCTTCCAGTCGGCGGTCAGGACCGGATCGTCCAGCAGCAGGGCGATGGCGGCGGCCCCATGATCGGGCGGCATGGACCAGTTGGCACGGGCCAGCAGCAGCATGTTGGAATTCACCCGGTCGGCATCGGCCCCATCCGCCACCTGAGCGAACAGCGCGCCGACCCGTTCCCGGTAAACCCCGAAATTCTTGTCGCAGGAATAGGCGATCAGCGCCTCCGGGCAGCGCTGCAGCACCAGCCGCACGCCGGCGGCATCCTCCGCCATCCCCTGGCCAAGCCCCTGATAGGCCAGATCCAGCAGGGGGAACAGGCTGCGTGCCTGCATCAGGTCGGCCACCGCCGCCCATTGCTCCAGGTTCAGGTCGGCCCCCGTGGGGTTGTGGCAGCAGCCGTGCAGCAGCACCACATCCCCCGCCACCGCCTTTTCCAAGGCGGCCATCATCTCATCAAAGCACAGGCGCTGGCTGGCAACGTCGAAATGGCGGAAACTTTCCACCTTCAACCCGGCAGCCGCCATTACCGGCGGATGGTTGGGCCAGGTGGGCGCGCCAACGAAGACGCGGGCACCGGGACGGGATGCGGCGATCAGTTCCGCCGCCAGCCGCAGGGCCCCGGTGCCGCCCGGCGTCTGCACGCCGGTCAGCCGCGTGGCATCCACCGTATTGTCAAAGGCAAGGTTGGCCATATGGCGGGTGAAGGCGACATTCCCCTCCGGCCCCAGATAGGACTTGCTGTTCTGGCTTTCCAGCAGGCGGCGCTCCGCCTCCTTCACCGAGCGCATGACGGGGGTATGCCCCGCCTCATCGCGATAGACGCCAACGCCCAGATCAAGCTTCTGCGGGCGCGGATCGTCGCGATAAAGCCCGATCAGGGCAAGCAACGCATCGGCGGGCTGCGGGCGCAGCGGGGCGAAGAAGGACATGGTTCGCAAAGCCATCCGTTGGGGAAGGGGAGGCGGAAGCATAGCCCCATCGGGCGGCAATTTCCCTGCGATATCGCGGGCTGACTGCCCTGCCGCCACCGCAAACCCGCTCACTTTGACGGAAAATTGCGCAAGTGCGGGCAAGTGCCCAAGGAAGCGCTTGAAAGCAGGCCCACCCCCCTGGCACCCTCCGCCGCAGGGGTTAGCGGGGGGTAACATGAGTGATGAACTGGAAGCGGTGGGCGGCATGGCCACCGCCGGGCTGGCGGCATCGGTGCTGGAGCCAGATCAGGCCCATGGCAAGGGCCATGCCCATGGTGTCTGCGCCAATTGCGGCACCGTCCTGGTTGGCAATTTCTGCCATGCCTGCGGTCAGGTGGGGCATGTCCACCGTTCCATGCTGCATATCGTGGAGGAATTTTTCCACGGCATCCTGCATTTCGACGGCAAGGTCTGGCACACGCTGCCCGCCTTGATCCTGTGGCCGGGCCGGTTGACGCGGGACTACATCCAAGGCCACCGGGTCCGCTATGTCTCGCCGCTGGCCCTGTTTTTATTCACCGTCTTCATGATGTTCATGGTGTTCTCGCTGGCCGGTGGGGCCACGCTGCCAGAAGGCGGGGTGGCGGCGGATAACAGGGGTGTCGCCACCGCCTTGGCGAGCCTGGAAGAGGAACTGGCCGATGCCAGGGCCAAACTGGATGCCGCCACGTTGACGCTGACGCAGGCGGAGGCTGCGGGTGGGGACACGACCGGGGCAAAGCAGCAACAAGCCAAGGCCCAGGAGGATGTGGCTGACGCGCAGACAGCGCTGGATGCGGTGAAGAAGACGGTGATCTCTACCGCCGTTACCGCCGGGGCGGAAGCTTCGGTGGAACAGGATGCGGGGGAAACCAACCGTAATAGCCAGTTGGGCCAGATATTGAGCAAGAATGCCAATCTGAATATCGGGAACCCGGCCCTGGAAGCCAAGATCAAGCACAAGCTGGAGAACCCGGATCTGCTGCTCTACAAGCTGCAGAACACGGCCTATAAATTCTCCTGGATGCTGATCCCGATCTCGCTACCCTTTCTGTGGCTGCTGTTCCTCTGGCGGCGCGATGTGGTGATGTATGACCATGCCATCTTCGCGCTTTACTCGCTGTCTTTCATGTCGCTGCTGTTCATCGCCATTTCATTGTTGATGAAAAGCAGCAGCAGCTGGGCATCCAGCCTGACGGATATTCTGCTGCTGGCCGTGCCGGTGCACATGTTCTTCCACCTGAAGGGCAGCTATGCCCTGGGCGTGGGCGGCGCCCTGTGGCGCACCTTCGCGCTGCTGATCATCACCGCCATCACCAGCACGCTGTTCGTGTTGTTCATCCTGTCGATGGGGTTGTTGGGGTGAATCGCGGAAGAACATTGCTTTTTTGTCAACTATAGTTCACGGTTTGACATGATCGCGATCCGTAATACCCAGCAATTCAAGGACTGGCTCGCCGGTTTACGTGATAGGCAGGCGAGAGCCAGAATAACGGTACGTTTGGCCCGGCTGGCGGAAGGTAATGCTGGTGATATCAAATCTGTTGGGGGTGGTATCGCCGAATTGCGGATTGATCATGGCCCCGGTTATCGGGTGTACCTGACCCAACGGGGCAGCGTTCTGGTCATATTGCTGGTGGGTGGGGATAAAACGACCCAAGACAGGGATATTGCCACAGCGCGCCAGTTGGCGGCCAATTTGCCGCCTGAATTGACGGAGAAGCCCAATGGCTGACCAATTTACCCAAACCACTCTTTTCGATCCGGCTGAACATCTGAAAACAGCCGAGGATATTGCGGCTTTTCTGGATGCAGCGGCGGCGGAGGATGATCCCGCTTTCATGGTGCATGCCCTGGGCATCGCTGCCCGCGCCCATGGGATGATGCAGCTATCCCGCGACACTGGGGTTTCGCGCGAAGGGCTTTACAAGGCTTTGGGAGAGGGTGGTAATCCCACCCTCTCTACCCTGATGGCGGTTGCAAAGGCCCTGAACCTGCATTTGTCCTTTACGCCCCGATCCTGAACCATGCTGCGGGCCGCTGGCTTGGTCCGCAGCGATAGCCTTCACGCTCCATGCGCCGCCGCGCGGCGCACCTTGGCGGCAAGGCCCAGGAAGGCCGGATAGGGGTGGGTGACGACATAGGTTGGCACCGGCCCCAGGAAGGCGCGCATCCGGCCCTTTTCCACGAAACGCTTGCGGAAGCGGCTGTGGCTGAACCAGCCCAGGAAGCGGGGGATGATGCCGCCGGCAATATAAACCCCGCCGCGTGCGCCGACGGACAGGGTGAGATTGCCGGCGATTGAGCCCAGCATGGCGCAGAACATATCCAGCGCTTCCACACAGACCTGATCGCGCCCGGCCACCGCACGGTCGGAAATCTCCGCCGCTGTCAGCTTCTTGGGCTCCACCCCTTCCAGGAAGGCCAGCGTCTCGTAAAGGTTCACCAGACCGGGGCCGCAGACGACGCGCTCCGCTGACACATGCTCATACTGTTTACGCAGTTGGGCCAGCACGGCACTTTCACGGTCGGTGATGGCAGGCATGGTGACATGGCCGCCCTCTGTCGCCAGTGCGGTCCAATGGCCATTGTCACCGGGCACCAGGGCGGAGACGCCCAGCCCGCTGCCCGGCCCCAGCACGGCGATAGGATGGCCCGCCACAGGCGCACCGTCACCCACCTGCACCTTGTCCTCCTCCCCCAGTTCGGGGATGGCCAGGGCCACGGCGGTGAAATCATTGATCACATCCAGATGGGTCAACCCCAGATCGCGCTGCACACCCTGGATGGAGAATTCCCAGGCCAGATTGGTCATGCGGATCAGATCGCCCAGGATGGGGGAGGCGACGGCGAAGGCGGCCACCTTGGGCGGCACCGGCAGCTTCTGTTCCAGCAGATAGAAGCGGGCCGCATCGGTCAGCGTCGGATAATCGGCGCAGCGCAGCACCTGTTCGGCATAGGGCGCGCCATTTTCGCCCACCAGGGCGAAACGGGCATTGGTGCCGCCGATATCGGCGATCAGGAAGGGGGCCTGGTTGGTCGCGGTGCCGTCGGTCATGTCTGGCTTCCTGGCAGGGCTGGGGCTTGATTGAAGAATGATGCAGGGATTTGAGGGAACAATTCAGCTTGGTGCCGGGGCCGTAGAGGCCCGGATCACCAGCTTGTGGTCAAGATGGCGGTGGGGCAGGGGATTGTCCCAGACCCCGGCATCCTTGCGACGGATCAGTTCCACCAGGATATCGGCTGCCGCCTCCGCCATCGCCGTTACCGGCTGGTGGATGGTGGTCAGCTGCGGCCAGACCTGGGAGGCGATGGGCATATCGTCGAAACCGACGATGGAAAGCTGCTCGGGCACCGCAATGGAAAGCTGGCGGGCGGCGGCCACCGCACCGGCAGCCATTTCATCATTGCTGGCCAGGATGGCGGTGGGTCGGTCAGGCCGGCTCAGCATGCGCATGGCGCATTCCATACCGGTTTCAAAGGAGAATTCACCCTGTTCCACCAGATCGGGCACCGGTGCCAGCCCCCGGTCGGCCAGCGCCTCGCAGAATCCGGCATAGCGCAGGCGGGTGGCGGCATGGGCCGGCTTGCCCTTGATGAAACCGATGCGGCGATGGCCAAGCGCCAGCAGATGTTCAGCCAGATCGCGCGTGGCCTTCCATTCATCGATCCGCACAATGGGGGACGTGTCGATATCCCGGTCGGGTGCCACCCGCACATAGGGCACGGCGGCACGCTGCAGCACGTTCAGGATGATGGGATTATCCGTCACCGGCGGCAGCAGCACCACGCCGGCCATACGCACCTGATTGACCAGCATGCCGGCGCGGTCGGCCACGTCCGGGGCCTTATAGTCGATTTCCTCCACCAGCAGGTGATACCCGGCCAGCCGGCAGCGGTTCAGCATGCCCAGCTGGATATCGTGGGTATATTGGCCGCCAGTATCGCCATAGAACAGGCCGATCAGGAAGGACCGTTCGCCGGCCAGGGAGCGGGCCGACATGCTGGGCTGGTAGCCCAGTTCCGTCACGGCGGCCATCACCTTTTCCCGCACCACGTCGCGGACGTTCGGCTCCTTGTTCATCACCCGCGACACGGTCTTGATCGACACGCCGGCCAGATCGGCCACATCATTGATCGTGGGTTTACGCGCGCGGGGCGGGGCCATACGTCTCTCCGGCAGGGGAGTTTTTATTGTCGATGGAACCAGCCGCCGACCCTGGGGCCGACGGCCTGGAACCATCCTTGGTTTTTACCTGTTTTTACTTGGCCAACGCCACGCCCGCCTTGGCCTGACGGCCAACACGGTTTTCCAGCACCGACCGGGCACAGAGCATGGCAAAGACGATGATGGAGAGATAGCAGAGCACCGGCACGAACAGGGCGACGTGCAGGTTGGTCATATCCGCGATCTTGCCGGTGATCACCGGCAAGATCGCGCCACCGACAATGGCCAGACAGAGCAGGCCGGAGGCTGCCGGCGTCTGGTCATCCATGTCCTTCACCGAAAGCGAGAAGATGGTGGGGAACATGATGGAGTTGAACAGGCCGATAGCCATCACGGCATAGGCCGAAACAACACCGGTGGTCAGCGCGGACACAGTAGCCAGAACCGCCGCCATGACGGCGCAGAAGGCCAGCACGCGGGCAGGTGACACCTTGGACATCGCCACCGAGCCGATGAAACGTCCCACCATGGCCCCACCCCAGTAGTAGGCCAGATAATGGGTGGCGCTGTGTTCCGGCAGGCCCAGCGTGCTTTCCAGGCCCAGGTAATTGATCATCAGGCTGCCGATGGCCACTTCCGCACCGACATAGGTGAAGATGCAGAGCGCGCCGAAGGCCAGCCGCGGATTTTCCGACAACGACGGCATATGCCAGTGGCTGGTTTCCCGGCGCTCCACCTTCTCATTGCCACGCAGGGCCCAGAAGGCCAGGGCGATGGCGAACATCACGCCCGCCAGCACCAGACACGGCGTTTCCAGCACGCGCAGGGCGGCGGCGGCATCAAGACCTGTTGCCGGGGCCACACCCTCGGTCACCGCGTCGAAGATGATGTAGCCGGCGGCCAGCGGAGCGATCATGGTCGCCACCGAGTTGAATGCCTGCGCCAGGGTCAGTCGCTGCGGGGCTGTTGCTGCCGGCCCCAGGCCGGAAGCCAGCGGGTTCATCACCACCTGGATCATCGTCACGCCGGTGGCAATCACGAACAGGGCGGCCAGGAACACCCAGAACTTGGCGATTTCAATGGCGGGAATGAACAGCAGGATGCCGACGCCAACCGTGGTGAAACCGACAATGGCGCCGCGCAGATAGCCCAAACGGTCCAGCACGCGGCTGGCCGGCAGGGAAATCAGGAAATAGGCCATGAAATAGCAGAACTGGGTGAGCATCGCCTCGGTATAGCTAAGCTCGAACGCGCCCTTGAACTTCGCCACCAGCGGATCGACCAGCACGGTGACGAAGCCGACAATGAAGAACAGCATGAAGGTGAAGGGTAACATCTTGGTCGCCACCGGGAAGGTGGACGACCCCCCCGTAGCGGCTGAAGAAACAGACTGCGCCAAGGCGACCTCCCTAACGGATTTTTGCCGGTTTGATTGACCGAAACATGTGGCAAAACATGACAACGCTGTCGACAGAATTCCGCCGAACGGACTGCATTTTTCCCGCTTTTTGTAATTAAGCAACAAGAAATGCAGTTGGTCTTGTCATTTTGCTGCGATGCAACATGACAAGTGTTGCGTGCCATGAAAGGCAAGCCAGTGGTTTCTTTCTGGTAACCGGTGGACAGTTTGCTGCGACTGCTAAATAACTTGCGCGATAAGGGCGGCAAAGCCCGGTAATTCCATTTCGGTCAATCGTGCGCCATTTATCGTCTGAACCGTTTGCCAGACGGATGCATCAGGAAGTGAAAACGAAACCGGGTCCGCAGACAGGTTGAACAGGCAGAGCAGACGGCGATTGCCATGCACCCGCTCCATCCCCAGCAGGGGCGCGGGCAGATCGCGGAAGCGGGTTTCCCCCCAGCGCAGCGCCGGGTCATCCCGCCGCAGGGCCAGCAAACGGCGGGTGATGTGCAAGGTACTGTCCGGATCGGCTTCCTGCCGGTCCACCGCCAGGGGGCGGTGACGTGGATCAATCGGCAACCAGGGTTTGGCCCGGCTGAACCCGGCCTGGGGCGCATCGGCCAGCCAGGGCATGGGTGTGCGGGCCCCGTCGCGGCCCAGCGTGTGGGGCCAGTTGGCAATGGCCTCCGGGTCCACCAGATCGTCGAAGGCCACCTCGGCCTGGGGCAGCCCCAGTTCCTCCCCGTAGTAAAGGAACAGGGTGCCGGGCAGGCAGAGCAGCAGGGCATTCAACAGCCGGGCCTGGGCCTGCGTCGGGGTGCCCTTGGCCCAGCGGCTGAGCGCGCGCGGCGCATCATGGTTGGAGAAGGTCCAGGAGGGCCAGGCCCCACCCGATGCCTGTTGCCAGTCGCTGATCACCTGCCGGGGCAGGGTGGCATCCAGTGCCCAGCGGTAGAGGAAGGCGAAATTATAGGCCGTGTGGCAGCGTTTGCCGGGCTTTGTATAGTCCGCCACCAGGGAGAAGGGCGCCTCCCCCAGTTCTGCCACCATGAAACGGTCGCCGTAACCATCCACCAGCCGGCGCAGTTCCGCAATGAAATCCAACGTCTCCGGTTGGGAGATATTGTGCAGGGGCTGCTGGAATTCCACCGGTCGTTTCGGCGCGCGGGCCGCCGGATTGGGTGGGTTGTCGCGCAGCAGCCGGTCATGGGTCAGGAAATTGGCGGCATCCAGCCGCAGCCCGTCCGCCCCCTGGTCCAGCCAGAAGCGGGCGACATTCTTGATCGCCGCCTGTACCGCCGGATGATGCAGATTCAGGTCCGGCTGCGAGGACAGAAAGTTATGCATGTAATATTGGCGGCGGCGCGCATCCCAGGTCCAGGCCGGGCCGCCGAAGATGGATTGCCAATTATTGGGCGGGCTGCCATCGGGCTTGGCATCCTGCCAGACATACCAGTCGGCATGGTCATTGGTGCGGTCCTGCCGGCTGGCCTGGAACCAGGGATGGTCTGCCGCCGTATGGGAATAGACCTGATCGATCACCAGCCGCAGGCCCAGCGCATGGGCGCGCTCCACCAGGGCATTCCAATCCGCCATGGTGCCAAAAATCGGATCGATATCGCAATGATCGGATATATCGTAACCGAAATCATCCATGGGTGACTTGAAGAAAGGCGAAATCCAGACGCTGTCCACGCCAAGGCTGGCGATGTAATCCAGCCGGCCCAGCAGGCCGGGCAGGTCGCCGATGCCATCGCCATTGCTGTCGGCGAAACTGCGCAGATAAACGTGATAGATCACGCCGCCCTGCCACCAGGGATGGCCGGCCTCTGCCGGGCCGGCGTACTGTTCCTGATCAACCATGATGGATTTCCGAGTTCCGCTTCCAGGTCGGGTTGCACTCGGGGTTTGTTTGTTCGGCAGCGGTGCCGCTGGCACCACCGACTGTTCCCCCCAATTTACAGCATCCGATCATAGGGGGCGGTTTCCGGCGGCTCCAGAAGGCGCATACGTATTCGCCGGAAGGGTGCGGCGCAGCACATACGTATTCAGGCCGCGCTATGCTGCCCGCTTGGGCAATCAATAGGATAAGTACGGTGGCGGCGCCTGACGCCGGGGCCGGTAACAAGCGTTGGATTGGGGAGTGAGATGAACAGGAAGATGATGGCGCGCCGCGTGTGCGGCCCCTTTGCCGCCCTGCTGCTGACCGGCACCGCGCTGGCGGCACCTGACGGACAGGTGGCCCCTGGCGCCCCTGGTGCCGCCGCCACCTGGGCCTATGCCGGCAAGACCGGGATCGGCACCTCTTACGAGGCGTACCAGGCCGGGCGCTACCAGGATGGCGGGGCCACCGGCCCGGTCTCCCGCCTCTGGTTCTCGCTGGCCAGTGGTATCGTTACCGAAACGATGCGTGGCCAGATCCATGAGGCGCAGTTGCGCGAGCTGCAATTTGCCATCAAGGGGGCGGACTTCCTGCATCTGGAAGCGGGCGATATGGACAGCCATATCGACTATCTGCACAAGGACGCCCAGGGCCGCCCGCTGTCGCTGGCCTATCGCATCACCAACCGCGACCGCCAGGGCCGGTATGAGGTGGAAAAGCATATTTTCACCGATCCCGACCGCGATGTGCTGTTCATCCGCAGCATTTTCCGGGCACTGACGGCGGATATCACCCCGGTGCTGCTGGCCGATCCGCAGGTGGCGGGCACGGGCGGCGGCGACCGCGCCGATAGCAGCGGCGGCACGCTGAACGCCTGGGAAGGCACCAATGCCCTGTCTATCCGTTCCGCCTCCGGTTTTACCCGCACATCCGTTGGCTTTGTCGGCAAGTCTGACGGGCTGACGGCCCTGCGCCGCGATGGCGCGCTGCCGCCCTATCAGACCAGCGGCACCCGCACCGGCAATGTTGCCCTGGCAGGCGAACTGACGAAAGTGCCGAGGGGGACGGAGCGGGTGCAGGATATCGTCATCGGCTTCGGGCCGGACAAGGCTGCGGCTGCCGCTGCGGCGGATGCCAGCCTGCGCCGGGGCTACAGCGCCGTGCTGGCCGCCTATCATGGCGAAGGCGAGGCCGTGGGTTGGCAGGATTATCTGGCAAGCCTTGCGCCCTTGCCCGATCTGGCCGCCACGGCCACCGATGGCGGCAAGCTCGCCTATGTCAGCGCCATGGTGCTGAAGGCGCAGGAGGATAAGACCCATGCCGGGGCGCTGATCGCCTCGCTCTCCGCGCCCTGGGGTGATACCGTGCCGGCGGAGAAATTCGCCACCGGTTACAAGGCCGTCTGGCCGCGTGATTTTTATCAATGCGCCATGGCGCTGCTGGCGCTGGGTGACAATCAGACCCCGCTGGCCGCCTTTAATTACCTGAAAACCATTCAGGTTCGACCCGATACCAAGGGCAACAAGGGGGCCAGCGGCTGGTTCCTGCAAAAGACCCATGTGGATGGCACCCGCGAATGGGTGGCGGTGCAACTGGACCAGACGGCCATGCCCATCATGCTGGGCTGGAAGCTGGCCCAGGCGGGCGTGCTGGACAAGGCGACGCTGAACACGATGTGGGCGGATATGCTGAAGCCCGCCGCCGATTTCCTGGTCACGGGTGGCACACCCGGCATCGACTGGAACAATAAGGAAACCGTCACCCCGCCGGCCACGCAACAGGAACGCTGGGAAGAACAGGGCGGCTATTCCCCCGCCACCACCGCCGCAATTGTGGCCGGTCTGGTGGCTGCGGCGGAGATTGCCGAGGGCGCGGGCGATAAGGATTCCGCCGCCCGCTACCGCGAAAAGGCCGATGCCATCAATGCCCGGATCGAGGCGACGATGTTCACCACCAGCGGCCCTTATAAAGAACGGGGCGGCAATGGCCGCTATTTCCTGCGCATCACCCAGAATGACAATCCCAATGACAAGGGGCCTTTGCTTGCCCGCAACGGCAAACAGGCACTGACGGAAGATATCTATCTGGATGCAGGCTTCCTGGAACTGGTGCGCTATGGCGTGCGCCGGGCGGATGCGCCTTCGATCCTGGACAGTGTGCCGGAACTGGATGATACGGGCCTGCCTGATGAGGTGCGGGTGAAGTACCTGTTCAAATTCCCCGGCGATGACCGCACCTATCCCGGCTGGCGCCGCTATGGCAGTGACGGTTATGGGGAGGATGTGCGCAACGGCGCCAATTATGGCACCGGTGAGTTGGAAGGCGGCATGGGCACCGGCCAGCGTGGGCGCGTCTGGCCCATCTTCACCGGCGAACGCGGCCATTATGAACTGGCTGCGGCCAGCCTGAAGCCCGGTGGAGCAACGCCGGCGGATATCGAAGCCATCCGCAACATCTATGCGGGTGGCATGGAGAAATTCGCCAATGAGGGGCTGATGATACCGGAACAGGTCTGGGATGGGGTGGGTGTGGCCCCGCCGGGTTACGTCATGGGCCAGGGCACCAATTCCGCCACACCCCTGGCCTGGAGCCACGCGGAATATGTGAAGCTGCTGCGGTCGCTGCATGACCGCAGGGTATGGGACTGGTACGCACCGGTGGCGGCGCGCTATGGCAGTTGAAGGGAGAAAGACGTACCCGCCAGCCGTGAACCATGGCTCCGGGTAGTGGAGGAACGCACCGGCTTTCTGAACAGGTGGACCGCTTTCATCCTTTGCGCGGGGGGCCCACCGATTCGCGTTCCACCAGTTCGAATTCCAGCACCTCTTCCACCGATCGGGGTTGCTTGCCTTCGCGGGCGGTAAGCACCGCTTGGATCAGCAACTCCACGGCCCGGTCGGCCATGGCGGCCACCGGTTGGCGGATGGTGGTCAGTTCCGGCCAGACCATGGTGGCCAGCGGCGTATCGTCGAACCCGACCACCGACAGATCACCGGGCACCGACAGGCCGTGCCTGTGGGCGACATTCACCGTGGCGGCGGCCATTTCATCATTGCTGGCAAAGATGGCGGTGGGCCTGTCGGTCCCGGTCAGCAACCGCTCAGCGGCGGTGATGCCGGAACGATAGCTGAAATAGCCCTGTTCCACCGGCGCATCGGCAGGGTCCAGCCCCGCTTCGGCAAGGGCTGTACGGAAGCCGCGCCAGCGTTCCTCGCTGGCGGTTTGGTTGGGGTGGCCGCGCACAAATCCGATGCGGCGATGCCCTTTTTCCAACAAATAATGCGTCATGGCGCGGGCGGCGGCGAAATCGTCGATCCGCACATTGATGCCGCCAGCATGCGGGCGGCCCATGCCGACCGTCACCATCTGGATATCCGCCGCTTCGATGGCGGCCAGCACAGCGGGCGCCTCGCACAGGGGCGGGGGCAGCAGGATGCCTTCGATATTGGATCGGGCGAACCGGCGCGCTTCCTCGCCTTGGGCCTCGGCCCCTTCCTGATCGCAGGCTTCCACCGTCAGGTGGGAGGTACCGCGCCGCGCCCCCTCCAGCGCGCCGATCAGGAACTGGCCCAGATATGCTGCGCTGGGGTTGGCATAAAGCAGCCCCACCTGGGTGGCGCCGCCAGCGGCCAGGCTGCGCGCGGCATTGTTGGGCTTGTAATTCAGCTTTTCGATCGCCTGCTGCACCAGGGTGCGCGTATGGTCGCGCACCACGCTTTCGCCATTGATCACGCGGGACACCGTCATGGCGGAAACGCCCGCTTCCCGTGCCACATCCTCAATGGTGACAGCGCTGCCTTTGCGGCGGCGTGTGCGTGCCAATTTGCCCATGTTCCCCGACGGACTTGCCATTTTCGTCCCGGTCCCGCCCGTTCGTTGTTCTGTCTGCAATATATGCCGCACGCGGCCCCAGGGATGTGCCCCCGTTTGGTCGATACGGCCTTATGGTGGGGGAAACAACAATGATAACGCTATCATTTTACCGGCGACAAAGTTGCAACCAGAATGATCCTGGCGCTACGGATGCGGGATAAAAGCGACAGCCGTCTGATTGTATCGCCCCTGCGGCGAAATAGAATAGCGTCTTCCGGCGAGATTCCGTTAAATTAAGTTCATGGACAAGGGTTTCTGCAGGCACCGATCTGCCCTCCGCGGATTGACGCGCCGGTTGGCGTGGGGCGGTACGATCATTGCCACCCTGGCTCTGTTTCTGAACCTTTTGGTGTGGGCACTATATGCCCCGGCCATGGCGGCGGGAATATCCACCGCCATCTGCACCAGCCCCGTCAGTGCCGGTACAGCCACGGATGGCAAGGCACCCGGCCATATCGATATTGGCGGGCGGCACTGCCCCCTTGGCCTGCTGGCTGCCGGTCTGGCGACGCCGCCTGATGCGCTGATTGTGTCCATGCCGGCCCGCGCACAGGTGGAAACCCTGATGATGTGGGCATTGTTGCCGGCCATGATGCCGGCCCGGTTCGGCACCTGGAATGCCCGCGCCCCGCCGCGGGCCTGATCGCCTGAACGTATAAATCCCTTTTGGCAGTCCGCATCAGCACACAATCCGCGATGCGGTGGATGGGCCGTGCTGTGCCCGCAAATTCGAAAGATCAAGAAATCATGTCCGCCACCAAGATGCCGGCGCGCCTTGCCGCGTGCCTTCTGCTCGGCACTGCCGCCTTTCCCGCTCTGGCCGCGGAGACACAAACCGAACAGCCCCTGCCGTTGATGCTGCGCCCGCTGGTCGTCACCGCCCCCGCCATGTCCACGCCCCTGACGGTGGAAACCGATCCCCGCCAGCCGCGCCAGCCCGTGCCTGCCAATGACGGGGCCGGTTATCTGAAATCCATCCCCGGCTTTTCCGTCATCCGCAAGGGGGGCACGGGTGGCGATCCGGTCTTCCGGGGTCAGTCCGGCTCCCGGCTGGGCATGCTGGTTGATGGGTCGCCCGTGCTGGGCGGCTGCGGCATGCGCATGGACCCGCCTACCGCCTATGCCTTCCCGGAAGCCTTTGACAGGATCACCCTGCTGAAAGGCCCGCAAAGCGTGCGCTATGGCGGTGGCATGTCGGGTGCCGCCGTGCTGTTTGAACGCAATACCGAACGGTTCACCCAACCGGGAATGCGCGGCAATCTCAACCTGCTGGGCGGCAGCGATGGCCGCAACGACCAGCTGGCCGACCTGACGGCGGGCACCACCCAGGCCTATATCCGCATGATCGGTACCCGCGCCCATAGCGATGATTACGAAGATGGGGACGGCAACAAGGTGCATTCCGCCTATAACCGCACCAGTGCCACCCTGGTGGCCGGCTGGACGCCCGATGACCTGACCTTGCTGGAAGCCAGCAGCGAATACAGCAAGGCGCGGGCCGCCTATGCCGACCGCATGATGGACGGGTCGAAATTCGATCGGCAATCCCAGCGGCTGCGCTTCAGCCGGGATGATCTTTCCCCCCTGGTCAGCCGGGTGGAAGCCAGCGCCTATTATGATTATGTCGATCACGTCATGGATAATTTCAGCCTGCGCCGCTGGCCGGGCGGGATGATGGGGCCCCTCAGCAATCCCGACCGTGAAGGCTATGGTGGGCGCGCGGCGGTGGAACTGCGCCCGCAGCAGAATTGGACGGTGACGCTGGGGGCCGATGCCAGCCACGACCGGCATACGGTGCGTAACCTGAGCGTTGCCGAATACCGCGCCGGGCTGAATTATGAACAGAAGCCGCGTGTGCCCGATCTGGAATTCAGCACCATCGGTGCCTTTCTGGAAACAACGTATGCGCTGTCTGCCGACCGGGCGCTGGTGGCGGGCTACCGCCTGAACCGTACGGAGGCGGAAAAGCTGGGCACCGTCAATGGCCCATCCGACACCGACATGCTGCATAATGGTTTCCTGCGGCTGGAACAGGAACTGGCCGGCGCACTGCCCCTCACCTTGCATGTCGGGCTGGGCCATAGCGAGCGGGCACCGGATTATTGGGAGCGCAACCGCCTGTTCACGCTGAAGCCGGAGAAAACCACCCAGTTGGATGCCGGGCTGATGCACCGCACGGACCGGCTGACGGCTTCCCTGTCGCTGTTCGCCAACCGGATCGATGATTACATGCTGCTATCCAGCAGCACCGGCAAGAATGTCGATGCCAGCCAGTGGGGTGGGGAGGCGGAACTGGCCTATGCCCTGGCGCGGGAATGGCGGGCCGACCTGTCGCTGGCCTATGTGCATGGCCGCAACCGCACAGAGGACAAACCCCTGGCCCAGATGCCGCCGCTGGAGGCCAAGCTGGGCCTGAATTATGATGATGGTACCTGGATGGCCGGTGGTCTGGCCCGTTTCGTGGCGGCGCAGAACCGGGTGGATGTGGGCTGGGGCAACATCGCCGGCACCGATATCGGCAAGAATGGCGGTTTTGCCGTCTACTCCGCCTCTGCCGGGTGGCGTCCGGCAGAGGGCGTGACGCTGACAATGGGTGTCGATAACATCTTCGATCGTACCTATGCGGAGTTTTTGAGCCGGTCCGGCACCGCCAGCCTGACGGGCGATGGCTATATCCAGACCATCCGGGTCAATGAACCGGGGCGCACCTTCTGGATCAAAGGTGGGGTGACTTTCTAACGTATACAAAGTCCCGCCGGATTGCTCATAAACAGAGCGAATAAAAATTCACAACAGTTGTAAACCCTCTTCCAGAATTTTCTCGGATTCTGGGTATAACCAGTACCTAATCCCCCATGGCCCTGACCGGCCATGGGGGATTGGGCGGTTGCTGGTGGGCTGATGCTTACCGTTTCACCGCCCATTCCGCAAAGGCCCAGAACAGCGCCATCTGGTTGAACTGGTCGGACAGGCCGGCGGCACTCTGGTGGCCGGCGGCCATGTTCACCTTGAACAGGATGGGGGCCTTGCCCTTATTATGGTCGCGCAAGGCCGCCACCCATTTTGCCGCCTCCCAATAGGATACGCGGTCATCGCGGATGCCGGCGGTCGCCAGGATGGGTGGATAGGCCTGGGCGCGCACATTCTCATAAGGCGAAATGGCGGCGATATAATCATAGGCTTGCGGGTCCGCCAGCGGGTCGCCCCAGTCCGGACGGAAGGCGGGCACCAGCGGATGGTGGGCATCGCTCATCGTGTTCAGCATGTCGACGAAGGGCACCTGGGCAATCACCCCGCCCCACAGGTCGGGCCGCAGGTTGGCAATGCCCCCCATCAGCAACCCGCCGGCAGACAGGCCATAGGCCACCGCCCGGCCCCTGGCCGTATAGCGCTGGGCGATCAGATGTTCGGCCACGACGATAAAAT
>Ga0209373_10000410_pt1 | contig 72729 bp, 55 predicted proteins | sample Higcelweek5metaG_FD_187173 | JGI IMG/M metagenome (GOLD analysis project Ga0209373, IMG submission 187173) | Freshwater pond sediment microbial communities from the University of Edinburgh, under environmental carbon perturbations - High... | ecosystem: Environmental > Aquatic > Freshwater >...
ATCGCAAAAAGAAGCAAAAAAGCTCTTAAAGCATAAGGATTTCGCTTTCTGCGGAAAGCGACCAAGGGCGTTGCCCTTTGGAAACCTACGATTTTTTGAAAAAAATCGAGTAAAACTTTAATTTTTCTACTAAGTTGACGACATTGTCCGGTCGCCCTGGACCTTCGGATAATTATTCCTAGACGAAAGGTACTTTTTATTAATTTATATTTTTTTGTTTTGTAAGGGTTTCGACTCTGCGGAGTCAACCGGGCTTTCTAGACGCCCTGGACCTTCGATAAAATATTTCTGTATTAAACATATGGCTTAATAGTAACTTATTTTTTAAGCATTTCTAGATTCTTTTATATAAGCATTGTGTTTCTTTTCATAATCCAAATCCGATTCTCTGTCATGGCCTGGATAAATTTTATATGTACTCTCTATTGAATCCAATTTTTTTAATGACTGTAACAATTGCTTATAACTTCCTCCTGGAAAGTCAGTTCTTCCTACGTTTAGCCTAAATAAAGTATCACCTGAGAAAATAACACTTTCACCTATAAAGCAACAACTTCCTACAGTATGTCCTGGTGTATGAATAACTTTAAAAGATAATTCGTCAAGTAAAATTTCATCGTTTTCATCTACATCTATAAAAGTACTTACAGGATTAAACTTAAGTCCATTCATATAAGTAGCTAAACTTTCTGAAGCACTGGTTAATTTTGATGAGTCTAATTTATGAACATAAACTTCTGAGTCCGTAACTTTGGCTAGTTCATCTACGCCATAAAAATGGTCATAATGTCCATGAGTTAAAAAAATCTTTTTTAACTTTAAGTCTTTTGTTTTCAAAAAATCTATAACTTCCTTTGCATCTCCGCCAACATCTATTGCAATTGCATTTTTGTCCTCTGTCTCTACTATGTAGCAGTTAGTTCCCATAGGACCTATTGTTAAACTATATACTACCATATACCTCTCCTACTTTCTATTCTAGTAACTGACAAAACATCATTTACTTTTTTTATTCTAGCAATTAAAGAATCAAGCTGATCTACTCCATTTATAGCAATAGTCGTCTTTATGCTTGCGTTTCCATCTTTTAATCTTCTAGATGAAGAATTATATATTGCAATTCTCGCCTCTGAAATAATAGTAACAATTTCTTGAAGTAAACCTGTTCTATCTACCGCGATTACTTCAATAGCTGTATGAAATTCTGTTTTTACATTTGTAGACCAACTAACCTTTTTCCATCTTTCCATATTATTATCCCTTGCAAGTGCAGACTGATAATTTGTACAAGATACTTTATGTATTGAAATACCATGTCCCCTAGTTATAAACCCAACTATATCGTCTCCTGGAAGTGGGTTACAACACTGTGAAAATCTAAATGAAATACCCTTTGATATATCCTCAAAAATTATAATATTTGAGGAATTAGTATCTTTTTTTACCTTTGGCTTTACAACTGGTTGTTCGGTAACTCCATATTTCTTTTCATAATTTTCCTTTAACCTCTGCATTATTTTCGATAATGATAAACCACCATATCCAATAGAAGCATAAAAGTCATCTACAGTATTGCAGTTATGTCTTTTTAAATCTTCACCTAGAAATTCCTCAAGATCTTCTTCATTTACTTTAATTCGATAATGTTTAAATTCTTTTTCTAGCTCTGCTTTTCCCTCAGATATATTTTCTTCTCTACATTCTTTTTTAAACCATGAACGAATTTTAGCCCTTGCTTCATTTGTTTTTGCTATATCAATCCATGCTCTATTTGGACCTTTCTTTTCGTCCTTTGTAGTTATTATCTCAACTATTTCACCTGTTTTTAACTGATGTTCAAGCGATACCATTTTACCATCTACTTTTGCACCAGTCATCTTATGGCCTATTTGAGTATGTATTCTATATGCAAAATCAATAATATTTGATTTTATAGGTAACGTTATAGTGTCACCTTTTGGAGTAAATACAACAATATCATCTGGTGCTAAATCAGTTTTAATAATTCTAACTATTTCCTCTATGTCGTCAGATGTCTGTTGGGCTTCAATAACTTGTCTAATCCAAGCAAGTCTTTGCTCCATTTTATCAACACCTTGGATTCCCTCTTTGTATTTCCAATGTGCTGCTACACCATATTCGGCTGTATAATGCATGTCCCAAGTTCTAATTTGCACCTCAAAAGGTATTCCTTCTCGACCTAAAACTGTAGTATGAAGTGACTGATACATATTTGCTTTTGGTGTTGAAATATAGTCCTTAAACCTGTTTGGTATTGGTTTAAACATATCATGCATGATACCGAGTACTGTATAACATTCAGCCAAATTTGTAACAATAATTCTTACTGCATATTTATCATAAACTTCATCTATATCCTTGTGATTTATATAAATTTTCTTATAAATACCATATATACTTTTTACTCTTCCATCTAACTGTGGCGTCTGTAAAAAATTCTCTGTTTTAAATCTTTCTAAAATTTTATTTTTTATTGTATTAATAAAAGCTTCTCTTTCTTCTTTTTTTATCTCTAAAATATGTTCTATTTCCGAATAAGCGTATGGATCTAAATATCTAAAAGATAAATCTTCAAGTTCTTCTTTTACTGATCTTATTCCCAATCTATGTGCTATAGGAGCATATATATTCATAGTTTCTAGAGCTGCTTTTTTTTGTTTATAAGAAGGTCTGAAACCGAGAGTTCTCATATTATGTAATCTGTCGCATAGTTTGATAATCATAACCCTTATATCTTGAGACATAGCAAGTAATATTTTACGTACATTTTCGGCAAGCTGTTCTTCTTTGTTGAAAATAGGAATTTTATTCAACTTCGTTACTCCATCAACTAACATTGCAACATCTTGACCAAAACGTTTCTTTATTTCTTCTAGAGTCACTTCTGTATCTTCAACAACATCATGAAGCATCGCCGCACATATGGTATCTGTATCCATACCCAAATCAAGCAATATAAAAGATACTGCCAAAGGGTGAGTTATATAAGGTTCACCGGAGGAACGTACTTGAGTTTCATGTGCTTTTGCGGCAAATTCATAAGCTGTTATTATTTTACTCATATCATATTGTTTATCGTCATCTAGTATTTTTTGTATGAGCATGTTTATTGTATAAATTATTTCTGACATACATTCTCCTTCAATTTCTTTAACGTATCTGAACTTTCTAAATCTGTTTTTTGTGTAACATTTTTTTTGTTTACTTCCATGTTATATTCATTTTGATTTATTAACTCCAGCTCCGAAAAAATATCTAAACATAATTTCATTTTACAATAATTCATATTTTCATCATTTACACAGGACATATACAAATGTTCCATATTTATTTTTTCTGGCAACGCTTTATAAATACTAATCATTTCTTCCCTGCTTGGACAAATTTTTTCGTAATACTTTTTAGGCAATATTTCATCCCTTTTATATTTTTCATATGTATTTTTAGCAGCAAAATATCTTTCTTGTTTTATTCCACTTCTTCTAAAATCCTTTACAAAAAGAGAAATACTTTTTTTATTCATATAATTATTTATCTCAAGAGAAACAATAAAATCCCATTTTTCATCTTTTTTTATAATTATATCTTCGTATTTTACATTAAATATTAAAGCCGATAAAAAAACTTCACCATATTTTATTTGTAATTTAGTATGAGCTCCATTTGAAATTGAATCTACAGATGTTACAACTGCTGACAAAATAACAAATAACGGTTGTCTATTCCCTTCCCCAAATGGTTCTAAGAGACTCAACCCTTCCACATTTTCTATTTTCAAATCATCTGGCAATAAAAGTTTATCAACCTCTATAGAAAATACAGGCATTTCTTCAAAGAATTCTTTTGAATACTGCTCAATTTTTTCTTTAAATAAATCTATTTTTTCAGTTTTAAGAGAAAAACCTCCTGCCCCCAAATGTCCACCATATTTCTCTAATAAATCTGAACAATATGCAAGACATTCATAAACAGAAAAATTTCCAAATGAACGAACTGAACCTCTTGAAAATTCGCCTTCTTCAGTAATTATAAAGCAAGGTTTCCCAAATCTTTCAACTATTCTTGACGCTATAATCCCTATCACACCGTGATGCCAGTTTTCACCACTTAGAACAAGTACTCTTTTAACCGTTAAATCTGGATTTTCATTTATTTGTTTTTCTATTTCAGAAACAATTGTATCCTCTGTTTTTTTTCTTTCATCATTTAGCTGATTTAATTTTTTTGCCAAAATATTTGCTTCTTCTATATCCTCACTTATGAATAAGTCTACTGCAATTTTAGGTGATGCAAATCTTCCTGCTGCATTTATTTTTGGTGCTAACATAAAAGCAACTGAAGTTGATGAAAGTTCTTTTTCATAAATACCTATTTCCTTCATAAGAGCTATTAATCCTAAATTTTCAGTATTTTTTAAAAGTTTAAGACCATTTTCCACTATATATCTATTTTCAGATTTAAGCGAAACTACATCGGCAATAGTTCCTATAGCTGCTATATCACCAAACTGTTCAAAAACATTTTCATAACTGCCCTCATCTAGTGCAGCTAAAAGCTTCAATACTACTCCAGCACCACATAGATTTTTAAAGATAGAAGGACAATCTTTTTGATGTGGATTTACTATTGCATCTGCTTTAGGTAAAATATTTCCTGGTTGATGATGATCTGTAATAACTAGTTGAATTCCCAAGTCGCTTATTAACTGTGCTTCTTCAATAGCTGAAATGCCATTGTCAACAGTTATTATTAATTCTATATCATTTTCCGCCAAATAATTAATAGCTTTTTTATTCATTCCATATCCTTCGTCTCTTTCTGGAATGTAATAAGAAACATTTGCACCTAAAAACTGCAAATAAGTATATATCATCACTGTTGAAGTAATACCATCACAATCATAATCACCAAAAATGCATATCGACTTACCCTCTTCAACTGCGTTATTTATTATTTCAACTGCTTTATCCATATCTTTTAAAGAAAATGGATCTGATAATTCCTCAGTTACCATAAATTCAGTAGCTGATTTTATATTATCGATTCCTCTAGAAACTAGAACTTCCGCACATAATTTACTTAAAACACTATTTTTTAAAATATCTTGAACCGAACTATTATTTGGATTCTTAATTATCCATTTTTTCATATAAATATATATCTCCAATCATACTATATCCGAAGATATCATAATTTTTTTTACGTAGATACAGGGCAATCGCCCAATGTCATCAACTTAGGAAAAAAATTAAAGTTTTACTCGATTTTTTTCAAAAAATCGTAGGTATCCAAAGGGCAACGCCCTTGGTCGCTTTCCGCAGAAAGCGAAATCCTTATGCTTTAAGAGCTTTTTTGCTTCTTTTTGCGATAGAAAAAGAAGCGGAGCTTGAGGCAGAGCCTCATAAACTGTTACTATTCAGCCTCTAAAGGTATAAGGCAGAGATATTTTACCGAAGGTCCAGGGCGACCGGAAAGCCCGGTCGACTCCGCAGAGTCGAAACCCTTGCGAAACCATAAACTATATATAGCTGAACAGTAACCATAAACTGCTTCAGCAATTTACTCAAGTTGACGACATTTGCAGGGCTATCGGAAAGCCATAAACCAGTAAAACAGGTTCGATAATTCTCCAAAATCATTATCTATTTTAGTATAAAAAATAAATAAACATATAATCAATTATATCACTTATTTATCATAAATACAAGAAATAATTAAATTCAAAAAATTAAATCCTACCCCTAAATTATGGGGTAGGATTTAATAATCAAATCTTAATTTCTATATTATACTTCTTCTGCAATTTCAGTAACTATTGTAACTTCTGGTTCTGTAACTTCTTTATTTTTCTTTTCTGGTCTTGTTCTCTCTGGCTTTGTAAATTCTGGTCTTGTTCTCTCTGGTTTTATTACTTCTGTTTTTTCTACTGGTTTAACTACCACTGGTTCTGTTTCTACTGGTTTAACTACCACTTGTTCTGTTGCTACTGGTTCTGTTACTTGTGGTTTTTCTATTGGTTTAACCGATATGCGTTTTTTTGTTGGTTTAACCGATATTGGTTTTTCTACTGGTTTAACTACTTCTGGCATATCCACTTCTGACATAACCACTTCTGGTATGCCAACTTCTGGTATAATCACTTCTGGTATAATCACTTCTGGCATAACCACTTCTGGCATAACCACTTCTGACATATCCATATCTGAATTAAACATTATATGCTTCATGCATATTGGTCCACAAAATTCAGGTTTAACAAATTTTGGTCCAAAAATTACTGGCATTACTGGTTTTACTGGTTTTACTGGTTTTGTAAACTCTGGTTTTACAGGTTTTATAATCTCTGGTTTTGTAGGCTTTTCTGGTTTTACAGGTTTTATTACTTGTGGTTTTTCACATTTAGGTTTCTTATCTTTTTTATGATGCCCAGGTTTATTACCACAATTATGTTCTTTTGTAACTTTAGTTGTAACTGTTGGTTCTGTTACATCTGTTGCTGTTGTAACTTCTGGCTCTGTTACATCTGTTACTGTTGTAACTTCTGGTTCTGTTACATCTGTTACTGTTGTAACTTCTGGTTCTGTTACATCTGTTACTGTTGTAACTTCTGGAGCACCTAAAATATTTACTGCACCAGAAGCCATTGCTGGAACACATGTATTATATTCTGAATCCACAAAGGATTCTTCATGAGATATAACAGAAATTTCATACAAATCCGAACTACCTGCTGGTACTAAAACATCAACATAAAACAAAACACCATTTTCCTTAAAGTCACCAGATACGCCGTTTACCCAGATAACTCTTGATGCATTGTATGCTAAATCAGTAATCAAGCCATCTTTCAATCCAACTATCTCCATACCTTCAGGTAAAGCAAAATCAATTAAAGCAGCAGCAAAACCAGGATTTGCATCTACAGAAACTGGTATAGAAACCACTTGATCTTGGTCAGCATACTCTACATCAACTGTACCCAAAGAAATCACAAATTCTTCAGGTTTCGCTTGTGTAGTAACAACTTCTACTTCTGTAACCACCTCTTCTGCAAATGCCATACTATTTAGTGACATTGAAAAAACAAAAGCTAGGGATAATAATCCAGTTATAATTTTTCTCATTTTCATAAAATAAAACCTCTCTCATCATTAAATTATACGTTAATATTCAGCCATATGTATAATACAGAAATATTTTACCGAAGGTCCAGGGCGACCGGAAAGCCCGGTCGACTCCGTAGAGTCGAAACTCCTACAAAATAGTAATATTAAACTTCAGCGACTGAATAGTAACAATTATACATCAAAAATATAAACTTGATGCTACTAAAATTATAGTCTATATAAATGAAAAAATCAATAAAATGGTTAAAATGTACTTAAAATGACACACTTTTTATTAAAATTACTTAAACTTATACTATTCCATATGCTTTATTTATGTCTTGTACAAAAATAACACCATTTCCAGGTTCATCTATTTTGTGAACTTCTCTAACTTTTTCAACTATTTTATCTGTAATACTTGTTTCAGATAAAATCATAACCATTTCTTTTTCCGGCTCTATTGCCATGCTAAAAAGCATGCTGGTTTCACTGACTCCTGCACCTCTTGCATTTATAATAGTTCCACCTTTCGCCCCAACACTTGTTGCTGTTTCCATAACAGCCTCACCTTCACCCCTGTTAACTATAATAAATATTGAATTATACATAGCTTCATTTTCAACCTCACTTTTATTACTATAATTTTGATTTTGGCAACCTATAAAACACTTTATAGGCATTGTAAATGCTATACCGTGATATGGTTTATGAAATTTATATGTTTTTGTTACTTGTTCAATAGTTTTTTCAATTTTTTCTTTTTGAGAAATAATAAAAATTATTTCTTTTTTTGACTCACATAAATCTAAGAATTCTAAAATACAATTTTTTATTGTACCTCTACCTATTAAAATAGTTCCACCTGAAACACCATTTTTTTTAGCAATTTTCAGCACCTTGCTTCCAGACCCATAATTAACAATTATGCACATCAATTCATATTTCATGGACAAATCATCATTATACATTTTTCTTTCTCCTATTCGACTTGATTTTGAACATAATTCCTAAAATTTGCAACGTGATAATTGGAATTAAAGCCACCATAGCAATCATACCAAACCCATCTACCAAAACATTTGCACTTTCAAAAGAATTTGCAATACCTTGCGTAAATGCAAGTATAAAAGTAGCTGTCATAGGTCCAGTAGCTACACCTCCTGCATCAAATGCAATGCCTACAAATAATTTAGGTGAAAAAAACGTTAGCAAAATAGCAATAAAATACCCTGGAAGTAGATAATGCCATAACTGAATTTCAGAAGTTAATATTCTTACTGCAGACAAAAGAACAGCAATACCCACACCTATTGCCAAAGGAAATAAAACAAGTTTTCTTTTTATGTAACCGCTAGTAACCTCCTCTATTTGAGAAGTTAAAACATAAACAGCTGGTTCTGCAACTATAGTTACAAAACCAAAAGCAAAAGCGACAATCAAAGTAAAAAATTTATTTTCCCTTAAGGCCAGAGTATTTCCTACTTGTGATGCAACTTCCATAAATCCACTATTAATCCCAATAAAGAATAAAGTTATCCCTAAAAAAGAATACACAAAACCGTTTATCATTCTTCTAAAAGATTTTTTTTTCAATTTAAAAGACTTCTTTTGAAGCAATAAAAAAATAACTAAAAGTGGTAACAGCGAAAAAACAGCATCCTTAGCATTTGCCAATATCAAACTCCATAAGCTAGGCTCTACTAAAGCCACAACACTTTCCGTTTGTCCCAAATTCGCCTCTTTTGAAAATATATTTAGCAACATAACTGCTATAATTGCACCAGTTGAAGCAATTGCAATTAATCCAAAACTATCTTTTTCAGAGGACTTACTGTCTTTTTTCAATGCAGATATTCCAGTTTCAAGTGAAAGTATAAACGGAACTGCTAAAATTCCAGTGGTAGCACCAGAAGAGTCAAAAGAAATCGCTAAAAATTCAGACGAAGTAAATAGTGATAATATAAAAATAATTGCATATAAAACAATAAGAATTATATACAACGGTAAATTATAGAATATTCGCATAAAACCAATTACAAGCATTATTGCTAGACCAACAGAAACTGTAACTAAAATTAACATAGAAGCTATATTTCCATTTGTCACGGTATCAACTTGATTTGCTATAACCATTAAACCAGGCTCAGCAATAGAAATAAAAAATCCAAGTATAAGTCCTGCAATTATAACAACTGAAATTTTATTACTTTTTGCAATTGAATTTCCAGTATGATGACCTAATGGTGTAATCCCCAAATCTATACCTGTCAAAAACAATGTAAGCCCAATAATAATAAGTATGGAACTTAAAACAAAGTCAAAAAGCAAATTTGGACTTAGCTTAACTAGAGTAAAATTTAATATAATTACAACAATAAAAATAGGTAAAACTGAAATCACATTAGTTTTTAGTTTTTCATAAATCAAACTCAATACATCATCCTCCTTAAAATTTAAAAATAAGTATTTTAAAAATATAATCTATACTATTTAAGTATAACATATATAATAAATAAATGCAAATCAAATATATTTTAACATTTTTAGGATTTAAGAATTATTAACTTAAAGTTGCAATTAAGTCGCATTTATAACGCAAAGATATATTCAACGAAGGTCCAGGGCGACTGGAAAGCCCAGTCAACTCCGCAGAGTCGAAACTCTACAGAATTATATTTTATATTTAAGTATTATTCATAACGTAAAAATATTACCCCGAAGGTCCAGGGCGACCGGAAAGCCCGGTCGACTCCGCAGAGTCGAAACTCTACAGAATTATATTTTATATTTAAGTATTATTCATAACGTAAAAATATTACCCCGAAGGTCCAGGGCGACCGGAAAGCCCGGTCGACTCCGCAGAGTCGAAACTCTACAGAATTATATTTTATATTTAAGTATTATTCATAACGTAAAAATATTACCCCGAAGGTCCAGGGCGACCGGAAAGCCCGGTCGACTCCGCAGAGTCGAAACTCTACAACTTTACCTTTAAAATCTAAATATCAAAAACTTAAATCATTTTTTCATTACTTATTGAATATAAAATGGCGTATATTATAATCACAGCAAGTACAAAAGCCCCACAATAAACAAAAACCATTATATCTGTAAACATATACAAAGACTCAAGTAAGCTAAATAAAGCTAATCCACCATAAACAATGGTAACTAGTTTATATTCTTTTTTCTTATCAATATTTTCTCTTTCCTTTTTTGAAGCCCACAAATAAGTATTTGACAATATAGGCCCTTTATTTCTTGCTGTAAATGATACATAAATAGATAATATTATAAAAACTACTGCAAAGATAACACCTAGAACTATTCTTATTGGTTCCATATCCTCCACTCCTTTTTATATTTATACCAACATTTTAACATTTTAATTTGTCCATTGTCAATATATATTACAAAAACTTTTCCAAATATTTAAAAAGCATGTTACTATTCAGCCAAGATGTTTAACCGAAGGTCCAGGGCGACCGGAAAGCCTGGTCGACTCCGCAGAGTCGAAACCCCTTGCAAAACCGTAAACTTTAGATTTAGAGGCTAAATAGTAACTATAGCTTTGGTTTTATATACAAAATAAGTAGGATGAGATTTTACTCATCCTACTTATCTCCATAGTGTGAACCACATTGAACTATTTTAATTGTATCATTTTCTATTCTGTAAACTAATCTGTTGCATTCATCAATTCTTCTACTCCAATAATTTGATAAATCCCCGAGTAGTCTTTCCGGCTTTCCTATTCCTTCATGTCCATTTCTATCTATGTCTTTTAAAAGCAATAAAATTCTCTTCAATGTTTTTTTATCTTGCTTTGTCCAATATTCAAATTCTTCCCATGCTTTATCAGACCATGATTTAATCATCTAAATCTACCTTGTGAACTGTACCTCCGATTTTCTCCATTTGTTCTATAGATTTTTTTAATCTTTTCATATTTGAAGAACTGTAAAAAGGATCACTTTCAGTAGTAATTTCAAAAGGTATTCTTCGTTCCCTTACTACCGTTTTTGCAAAGACACAGAATGCTGTTGTCATGTTCATACCTATATCAGAACAAAAAGCATCAAACTGCTTTTTCAAGTCCTCATCCATACGTATGTTTACATTTGTTTGTGCCATATATATCAGCTCCCTTCTCCATTATTATACTTAAATTATAATACAAATAGTGTGCATTGTCAATATATTTACGCACAAACTATACATGAAATTTTTGTTGATTTTTAATCTTTTTCTACCCAACTTCACCCCGAAGGTGCAGGGCAACCGAAAAGCCCGCTCAGCTCCGCAGAGGTGATAGCTTTTGGTTTAAAATAAACCGTCCCCTATTGGGGATTATAAATAAATAATAAAAAGAGAAACCGTGCTTATAAGCTTAGTCCCTTGCATTAGTTTTCGTCCCCTGACGGGGATAATAAATAAAATAATAAGATACGGTCACAAATACGAAAGGGTTGACATATTAAGTTTTCGTCCCCTATCGGGGATCATAAATAATTAACCATACGGACACCGATGATGATGGTTTATTTTAGAATATAAATTTCCCGTCCTTTTTCAAGGTTAATAAATAAATACTAACACATTTTCTGCTTTTAGTCAATATATTTTTATGTCATTAAATCTATTTTTCTCCATCTATATTACTTACAAAAAATTTACTTTTCCATAGCTATATTATGTACTATCTTTCCGTCCCCATGTCACCCCGAAGGTGCAGGGCGACCGGAAAGCCCGCTCACCTCCGCAGAGGTGATAGTTTTGGTTTAAAATAAACTGTCCCCTATCGGGCAATGTCGTCAACTTAAGCAAATTGCTGAGGCAATTTATGAGGCTCTGCCTCAAACTCCGCTTCTTTTTCTATCGCAAAAAGAAGCAAAAAAGCTCTTAAAGCATAAGGATTTCGCTTTCTGCGGAAAGCGACCAAGGGCGTTGCCCTTTGGAAACCTACGATTTTTTGAAAAAAATCGAGTAAAACTTTAATTTTTCCACTAAGTTGACGACATTGCCCTATCGGGGATCATAAATAAATAATTATAGGACCACCAGCAAGTGGTAAAACAACATATTATAATGAGTTTTCGTCCCCTATCGGGGATCATAAATAAATAATTGGTGGAAGTAATCTAAATATACTGGCAATAAACAATTGGTTTTCGTCCCCTATCGGGGATCATAAATAAATAATAGGATAAAAATGAAGTTGTTGAGACTTTGGGGATTGTTTTCGTCCCCTATCGGGGATCATAAATAAATAATTAGTTGAATAATCGTGTAATATATATATATATATATAGTTTTCGTCCCCTATCGGGGATCATAAATAAATAATATCTTATTACCCATTATTACACCATGATAAATCTTATTGTTTTCGTCCCCTATCGGGGATCATAAATAAATAATCGTTTATATTCGTTAATACTATTATACCATATATGAGACCTGTTTTCGTCCCCTATCGGGGATCATAAATAAATAATAGGTAAGGGATAGCGGGATAGTGTTTGTATACAATAAATAGTTTTCGTCCCCTATCGGGGATCATAAATAAATAATTTATATTTGTATTTTCTAATAAACTATAGGCATCTTCAAGTTTTCGTCCCCTATCGGGGATCATAAATAAATAATTTGAAAATAATAAAAAAAGAGAGCGACAAGTTCCTGAGGAAGGTTTTCGTCCCCTATCGGGGATCATAAATAAATAATAATTAATAGACCGTACTATAGTTTAAGACTATGACAAGTTTTCGTCCCCTATCGGGGATCATAAATAAATAATAAGATATAAATGAATTATATAAAAACCATTCCATAAAATTGTTTTCGTCCCCTATCGGGGATCATAAATAAATAATTTTACGCAGACGAAGTCTTTGCTACAGCACTAATTAAACGTTTTCGTCCCCTATCGGGGATCATAAATAAATAATCAGTAAAAAATGGCGAATACTCATGGATAGACAATCTAGAAATAGTTTTCGTCCCCTATCGGGGATCATAAATAAATAATAATATTTACCAAAAAGCAGAACTGACTGTAAACGTTGTGTTTTCGTCCCCTATCGGGGATCATAAATAAATAATTACCAGCAGTTCATCTTAGAGAGCTGAATGGTATATTTTGTTTTCGTCCCCTATCGGGGATCATAAATAAATAATAAACTAGTGCATTGCCAAAAAGCTCTATACCCTATATAGTTTTCGTCCCCTATCGGGGATCATAAATAAATAATTTAGACTACTTAGGAGACTGGGACGCTCCTTATCCTTTAGTTTTCGTCCCCTATCGGGGATCATAAATAAATAATGTACGCCAAAAATTCACAAGGCAAAAAGAATGGATATGTTTTCGTCCCCTATCGGGGATCATAAATAAATAATTCATATTATTAACAAAACACTTAATTTTTAGTTTTCAAGGGTTTTCGTCCCCTATCGGGGATCATAAATAAATAATTTTACACCATTTACCAGCAATCCATATCAGAGAATGTTTTCGTCCCCTATCGGGGATCATAAATAAATAATTAAAGATAAAAATGATTTCAAGGGCGAATGGTATATTATTAGAGTTTTCGTCCCCTATCGGGGATCATAAATAAATAATAGCAAATAAATAATTTAATAAAACAACCTCAAAAGTTTTCGTCCCCTATCGGGGATCATAAATAAATAATATTTAATAAAAAGCAACCTCAAAAAAACTTTTTAAAAACGTTTTCGTCCCCTATCGGGGATCATAAATAAATAATTCAAAGTTAATCCCCTTTTCATAAAATCCAAAATTTTAGTTTTCGTCCCCTATCGGGGATCATAAATAAATAATTATGGTTTCATAATGCTGCAATAGTGCTAAAACTACCAAGTTTTCGTCCCCTATCGGGGATCATAAATAAATAATTTACCCCTTTAAACCAAAAGCAGAAAGGATTTTAACAGTTTTCGTCCCCTATCGGGGATCATAAATAAATAATTCTTATTTTTTTTGAAGCCCGTAAAGCTTCATGTATTGTTTTCGTCCCCTATCGGGGATCATAAATAAATAATCTTTTACAAATAGAATAAAATCCAAACTCTGGAAAATGTTTTCGTCCCCTATCGGGGATCATAAATAAATAATTTAAACAAGTCGCTAAAACAAAAAAAAATAATATTTTATAGGGTTTTCGTCCCCTATCGGGGATCATAAATAAATAATACATAAAATAGGTAGCAGTTTAACAACTGCTAAATATCGTTTTCGTCCCCTATCGGGGATCATAAATAAATAATAGCACCCTTTGCAAACAACGTATTTACTATAGCTAAAATAGAGGTTTGCGGCTGAAAAACTTTTTTCGTCTTTTTCATAAATAAAAAACTAAAAAATCACCCTCTATCAACATAACTACGCCATCGGCTGAAAACGATAAATAATATACAAATCACTTTCAATCAATGAGTTAATTTTAACACATAAAAAAGATAATTAATAGCATATTTAATGAATTTTTTATAAACTTTCTGTTAACAAACATTAAATATGCTAATAATTCTTACTATTCATCCATTAAAGATAGAGATTACTTTTTTTGCAGAGTTTTGACTCTGCGGAGTCAACCGAGGCTTTCCGGTCGCCCTGGACCTTCGGTAAAACATCCACCTTACATATATAGCTAAATAGCAACAAATAATATTACTATTCATCCATTAAAGATAGAGATTACTTTTTTGCAGAGTTTTGACTCTGCGGAGTCAACCGAGGCTTTCCGGTCGCCCTGGACCTTCGGTAAAACATCCACCTTACATATATAGCTAAATAGCAACAAATAATCCTATCTCCAAACTAAATAATTATAACCTCTTGATTTATAGGTTCCTCACTTCCAAAACATACAACTTCACCAGAAATCTTCAATCTATAAACCCTTACATTATCCTCAGGCTCTATTAACTTCGGAATACCTGCTATAAGTTTATCGTATTTTTTGGAATCCAAAATCATTTCAAACGCTGACTTTTGAACTCTAAGACCGTATTTTTCTAAAAACTTAACCATCTTTCTTCTTCTCTTATTATCGACTATATCATAAATAACTAAAATCAATTTTTTATTTTCATTATAAATTTCTTCACTATCAAGAAAATAATTTTCTATATCTATTTTTACCATAGCAAAACCTCATCTGATTAAAATGGGATTATACATATCCACATCATTATTTTCTATAGCCGATGTAAGTTGATTTACTTGATGCCATAAAGCTTTTCTAAAACTCATTTTATACGTACTTTGAATATATCCGGTTTCACTTCTTAATTTGTTTTCCATTTTATTGAGAAATATTTTCATTCCAGTATTATCTATAAAAACTCCACCTGTTTCCTCATCTTTATGAAAACAGTCCACACTTATTTCCTGCCCTTGTATAAGACTTAAAATAACAGAATCAACTATAACAGCTCGCCATTCTTCCATAAGATCACTCGCCAAAGTAGGGTGCCTTTCTGCATCTTGATGAAAAAATCCTGCATATGGTGACAAACCTTTGTTTTCAATCTCTCCATAAATTTCATACATAAGTAACGTATAACCTAAGCTTAACAAAGAGTTAAACGGATCCTTTGGGGGCATACGATTTCTTCCCTTAAACTCAAATTTAGGATCAATCAAATGTGAAATAGCCTTAAAATAGCTTTTTGCCGCTATTCCCTCAAAGCCCCTCAATCCATCTATGGTAGTAACTTCATCTAACCTCTGCATTGACATTTTCATCATGGATATTTCAGATGCAATGTTTATATTTCTATGTCTGTCATATCTTCTTAATACAACTACTTGATTGTTTATTTTTGCATAAACTATTTTTCTCGCAAGTTCTAAGCAAAAAAACTCATCTTCTGTTTTTTTAAATTGCTTTTTCAAACGTTTTATGTTTTTATGTCTAGTCGACTCCAACCTACCAAAATAAGCCCCTTTGGGGGAAAAATAACTAACCGCAATTCCTTTTTGCAAAAACTGTTTTATGCATGGAGTTGTTACGCTGACATTTCCAAACAAAGCTACAGATTCAAGTGTTTCCTTTGGCACTTTATGAAGCATACCGTCTTTGTGCTTTACAACAAAATAACCACCGTCAACGTTTATTTCTGCACCATGTTCAGTTACATAAAGATAACTCATATATCATACACTCCTTAACTAATTACGATTTTACAGGGGTTTCGACTCTGCGGAGTCGACCGGGCTTTCCGGTCGCCCTGGACCTTCGGTAAAACATTCGCCTTACGTTACTATTCGTCCATTAAGGTAGAGCTTACTTTTTTGCAGACTTTCGACTCTGCGGAGTCAACCGAGACTTTTAGAACGCCTTGGACCTTCGGTAAAATGTCTCTAACCTATACATATAGCTGAATAGTAATATTATTTTAACAGCTTTATTATATAATCATTCATTTTATCATATGAATTCCATATTTTTTTATCCATATTATGATTGCATATCATAAATAAATCCTCTAGTTTTTTCAATATTTCCATAGAGCTATATTTTGCTTTTGCTTGTATCCACTCCTCTGTAACAGATACTATTTCATGTGCAGCAAGATTTCGTACTTTTGTTTCTACTTCCCTTAACTCTTTTACAAGTTCTACCTCTTGTGCATTTTTTGAAATACTCTCTATTACCGCTGTCATATGATACGAACTCACAGGTCTGGCTTGCAAGTTAGAATTTAGTAATGTGTTTAAACAATTATAAATATCTTGATTATTTTCAATTTTTTTAACGTCTAAAATATACACACCTTTTTCATCTTTTGTACAAAACAAGTTCAAACCTATACCATATTTATTTAAAACCAATTCCATCATATCCGCTATTACAGGAGTTATTGCCCTAAGAAAATCACCATACTCTTGTTTTTTTAATTTTATTTTCAATATAAGTATATACTCAAAAATGCTTTTTTTAAGCTTTTCATTTACTTCATAAAAGTTGAAGTTTATATTTTTCATATAATTATTTACCGCTATAAAATCAAGCTGTAGTCTAGCATTTGCAGCGTACAATAAATTTAATACGTTTTTATTAACATGGTTTTTTATTGTTTTTGTTATTTCTATAGCGGAAACATAATTATAGTTTTCTATGTTTTTTATAATCTGTTGTTTTTTAAACTCTGACATTATCTTTTTTGCATCTGATTTTTTAGTTCTATCCTCAAATTCTTCAGGAACATTGTCCTTATTAAATTCCCAGTTAAGTTCATATTCATAGTTTTTCTTGTTTTCATGATTATGATTTAAACTTCTAACCGGTGTAGATACTTGTATAGGTACTATATTTTCTTCTGACAGTATGGATATAATTTGCAAAGAACTTTTCATAGCAGGTGTTCCTGAAGAAACATTAAGAAGTATTTCACAGTCTTTATAAGTAAATGCTATGCTTTTCAAAATTTCTTGAAAGTCCAATATAAACTCATCAAAAAGCTGTACTTCGACAAGATGCGGTCTTTCAACCACCTTTACATCAAATTTATGCCCTATATATTCACCTAGTTTCTCTAAGCAAAATAAATATCTGTTGTCCTTTTTATGAAATTCAAGCATTTCCTTAGACATATACAAGTAAACTATATCCGGCTTATAAATTCTACATATGTGTAATAAAGCTCCATCCCTTTCGTTTGAAATAGGATCTGTTCCTCCTACAGGCGAAAACAAAACAGTCATCAATTCACCTCTTTTATACTCATTTTACACAATCCCATTTCATATAAAGCTCCGTTATAACGAGTGCACTTAAGCATATGAGGAGAAACGCCTAGCTGTTCATCAAGATTATGCTTGTGTTGTTTTTTCCCATCTGGCGATAATGTACTGTCAATAATTTTACTTACCATTTTTACGTTTTCTTTTTTTGGTAATATTTTTTTAACGGTTTTATTTTCACCATTTACAACTTTTGTTTCCTGCACCACATCTGTAAGTATTGGATAAGTTATAGTTTTACTTACATATCCTACACCACCACCAAAATAAAATGAATTTGCCACATAATTTTTATTGGATTTATTAAATTTAGATGAAAACAATCCAACATAATAAGTATAAAAAAGTTTTACAGCTTTTAAAATATAATCGGGTTTAATGTCGATCAAAGTAGTATCTATACTTAACGTAAACTTAATATCTACATTTGGTTTTATACATTCTCTAACTATATTTAAAGGTTTGTCTATACCGTCTTTATTCATGTCTAATTTTTGACACAAAACAAGGTTTTTAGTGCTTAAAGGCTCGCTGTCACTAACACGCAAAGCCGCCATAATATCATTTACTGCATCACTTTTTCTCTTTTCATTTCTTTTTAACCTGTTGAAAACATCTGATTCAATATTTGTCATTTGCTCTTTAAGATACCACTTACGTCCTTTAAATTCGGCATTTTGAAATTGAACTTTATATTTTTGGTATTCACTTTTTTTATCATAAATCATTTTACAAATAATAGCCGTTCTTATAAATCCCTTTAGCGTACTTCCAGGTACATATAGTTCATCAAAGGCATCTTTTATAAACGTAACTATTTCTTTTTTTGATCTATCTTCAAAAATAGCGTCACCACAGTCTATACTATAATCCATCCAAGGTAAATAAGTCTCTTTTTTTATTTTAAGCTCTTTATCCAACCAAAAAAACAAATCTCCGCCATTTCCCAAAAGATATTTTTCATATTCTCTAAGTAAATTTAATTTTTTCAAACCTGAAAACATATTTTTCAAGTCTGGTATATATGCCTTGTTTTCATTTTTTTGATAAATATATTCTTTTTTATTTATTCTATCACCTGAACCCACGTGCAAAGGTGAAAGAGTTGTAACAGTTAACTCATAGTTTTTTATTTTACTCTGCATTATACCACCCCCATAAACAAAGGTTTTGCATATCTATAAACAGGATGAGGTAGATTTTCCGACACGTCAAAAATATCGCCACAAAATTTATTTTCAAAACATGAACCAGATTTAAAAGCGTAAAAATCTTTCTTTTTTACAAATTGCTTTATCTGCACAGGAGAATATATAAAACCACTTCTTTTAAAAACAAGATAGGACGCATTTTTTAAAGCCGTCTCCACTTCTTCATCTTTTGCCATACTAGCTGATAAAGTCATGTATGTTTTATACTGTTTTTCAAGACGTTTCATCAATGTATCAGGTACATCCACCACCTCTAAATCAAACTTTCCTAATCCAGAAGAAATTTTACCACCTATTCCTGTATAGGACAAACTTTTTACAATTTTATAAATCAAATCTTTATTCGTCTCAGTATACCCGACACATACATATAAACCAGAACCTTTATAAAAATTAAATGTTCCCACTCTATAAGGCAATGATTCCTCACCGTATAAATTCACCCTATCACGAGTGATTTTTTCACCTAAAGAAAATTTTGTCTTTTCAGCTTTTATATCCAATTTTCCGGATAAATAATCATCTAGTTTGTTTACGTCTATATAGTTTAACTTCTTATACTCTTTTTTTAGACTAGGGTCACTTTCGGATTTTTTTTCTAATTTCAGAAGTGGCTTAGGTATATATAAGTTATCTTTTACAAAGGGAAAGGAGTCTGAAAAAACCATGTTTTCACTTTTGACTTCTTTTATAAGTTTTTCAAGAGTTTCCTCCCCACCTATATTTATAGCTTCATGACACAGAGCTGAAAAAAATGTATCTGCACTGAAAACAGGCTCACTATCCGATAGAGCACCATTGCCTATATGTACTTCAGTTTTAAAATGAAGCTTATATATCATGTATTTCATGCTTACACTTCCTCTAATATTTTTTTACACTCTTTCTGAATATTTTCGTCCATACTTCCAACCACTACGTTCATTTCAAGGTCAGTTATATCAACCCTTCCATATCCTCTAGAACCACTGCCACCAAGATAATCATACTTCAAAAGTTTCATGCCATCTTTAAGCAGTTTTATATCTTCCACTATCTCGTCCTCTTTTTCTGCGTTATAAATTATACTTAAAGGAAACTCGCTATCTCTTATACAACGCTCTATTTGACGTGGATTTGCTACTGCTGTAGCTCTGTTTATATTATTTTCAACCTTTACCTCAGTTGTACTTAAAACTCCTCTTCGCTTCAAGTCATCAGCGTTACTGATTATCATATCCGAGAAAATAAGTCTGCTATTTTTTACATTATCTTTTTTTGCCGAACCAAAAAGTCTGGTTATTTTATCGTCATCATCATCTGGAGTTTTTGCAATTTTTGTATTATATTGTTTTGCAAGTAAACTTCTCATTTTACCTTTTAAACTACTTGCTGGAATCATTGGAAGTTTTGAAATAACGTCTCTTATAACTGGAGAATCCACTGCACCTATTGCTGAAAACTGTGTTGAACCGCCTATATGCATACCTGTTACTATTTTGATTTTACCCTTTATTTCTAATTTTACTAACATTCTTTTTTCCTCCTAATCTTTCTCACTAAGATATTTATGATAAGCAACTAATGACTCCATATAATTACAGAACATAATTAGCTTTTCTCTACTGTCTTTTATATCGTCTATACAATCAAAAATTTTTGCTTCCTGTACAAACTCTTTTACTGCTCTTTCTCTACCTGCTTCATAAGCAATACGCATTTTTATATATTGCACACGTTCTTGTAAGTCTACGGAAATTTTTTCACCTATTTCCAATACAACATCATTGTAAATTTCTGAAATCATAGATAAAATATTTCTTATTTTCGATGTCGTCAATCCATATTTAGGATTGCTAGTTAGTTTTTTCATAACGCTTTCTGCTTGCTTTACATAAGTTAACTTTTCTAAAATTGCCATTTAATTTTCCTCCTCATTTTTACTTCTTGTGATATATACATATAAATATATAGCTGTTATAAGTTGTTTTTTATCCTGTTCGTCCTGTATCCACTCAAACATTTTTTTTGAAAATTCTTTATAACTTGCTTTTGAAACTTCGTCTTTACCCACAGGTTCAAGCCTAGATAAAAGGTATGCAAATCTAGCTATGTTTAGTCTTTCATCATCCTTTTGTCTTATTAGCTCAAGCATGTTATAAATTAAAGTGTTACCTCGTTCATCATTTTCCTGAAAATAATTTTTTATAAACATAAACTTTTCTTCAATTACTTTTTCTGCAAATACATTCCAATTATAGCAGTTTTCATTGTCAAAAATAGTAACAGCATTTTTCGCTTTACCCTCTTTATTTACAAAACTTTTTGAGTTGTTTTCAAGACCTTCCGTCTGTTTAGCCATAACTGAAACAGGAAACGAATCATTATACACCCCTATGCCAGCAGATAAAGTCAGTGTACCTTGTGAAAACTTTTCTAAACTTCTGTACAAGTCAACTGAAAAACCTATAATATCATCCCAACTACCAACTATAAACAAATCATCCCCACCAGTATAAACTATAGTGGCATTTCTTTCTCTATCTTCTCTTTTCCCATCCAAAAAGAACTCACCATTTTTAAGAATAGAGTTTATATGTAGTTTGAAGTATCTAGACAACGCTCTAGATAAACTGGCTGTTCTGGAAATAGTAACGTTTTTATTATCTCCTTGTTTTTCAAAACCAGCTACAAAAGTCTGTCCTAAATTATCTACGTCAGCCCTTATAACACCTAAGCGTTTAATTCCTACAGATGATTTTGCAAGTTCTTCAAAACTCGACTTTTTACTATAATCTCCAACCCATAAGGTTTCATGTATGCCTTTTCCTGTATACGCTTTATTTTTACCATATCCACGTACATAATTGTCATCATTCATTTTACTTCTTAACAAAGCTCCATCGTCTACTGTTACAGCTTTATCGTTATATAAAACAAGCTCTTTTTCGCTTTTTTCCTGTTTAAAAATAGTAAAGAAACTTTCATCTTTTTTCATTATTTTTGTAGCTATTTTTTCTAAACTATTGCATATACTGCATTTATTATCCTCAGTAAGCATATCACTTCTTCTGCATATACTACACTCACGTTCTCCACATTTTGAAGCCTTGTTTAAATATAATATATCCTCTGCTTTATAACGATTTAGTTTTTTTGCGGATATTTGCTCTGAAACTTCGTTAAATATAGCTTTATAGCTTCCGTCCGGATTATTTTTTAAAGAATTTGCACTACATGGACTATATCCACTAGCTATAAAAAGTGCAGTTTTAAATTTCTGAAGTAAAAACTTGTTTATACTTTCCTCTGTTTTTTCTAAAAAGCCTTTTACAAGGTCAGTATTTGGTAAAAGCATATATGCATGACCGCCACCTGAATAGAGTAAATTTGCCCTGCATAGAGACAACTCATCAAGTACTTCATCAATTATATGTTCTGCAAATATTTCCAAATAAAAAGATCTTGCTCTCAAAGATTTTAAAGTACCGGAATCAGAATTTGATTTTGCAATAGTGTATATAAAATCCTGTATTCCAGATATATCAAAACAATATAACAAAAAGGCATCTTTTTTATAAAACTCCTCCGCCCCTTTGTAGAGTTCTTCATGAAGGTCGTTTATATCATGTTCTTTTGTATAATCATAAATGCAAGAAGCTATAGCAGATGTTAGCTTAACATGGTCAAAAAGAGATATGTCTATAAGCTCTTTTGTATTTGTAGATGATGGTACAAAGCTTGTATTTACCTCTAAAATTTTTAAAAGTGAATTTATATAAGATGCACCGGATTCAAAATCAATTCCTCTTGTAAATGCTATTTTTATATTGTCAATTATTTTACTATAAAAACTCTCATCAAATTTTATTTCACTTTCGGTAGGATAGTTTATGCTTTCATCATAGCTTATAAAACCTTGGCTGTAGCTTTTAGATTGGCTGTTTCCGTTTAAAATATTAAAAATACTTTTTAAAGCAACATCTTTTACAAAACCGCCCGCTTCTACTTCTTCATTTTTTCTTCGGTCTACTCCTGCCGCAATATTGTCAGCTATGTAGGTTATATATGCTTTTGAATTTTGCACTAATTTTGAACCCTTTATGTGAGAAGCATGATGATATAAAACCTGATCTAGTATATCATTATCTTCTATTTTAAAGTTTTCTTTTAAATAGTCATAACCGCTTTTACTGTGGTTTCTTCCGTCATTATATCTATGAAGTAGCTTACCAAAATCATGTAGCATACTTCCAATATATAATGATACTTTATCCTTTTCCACCTAAATTCATCTCCTCTCTTTTTTCTTCTTCAATAATTTCATATGCACCCATACCTATAGCTGTTTTAATACCTATACCACTGTATTCTCCAAAATAAAAAAGGTATTGAATAAGATTTACTAAAGGCTGTGCACCTGTGACTTTAAGTGTCAACTCTCCTATAAACGCCGGTATTTTAACCCCTTCCAAATGAAAAAATGTACTTTTCAATTTATAGCTATAAATAAAAGTCTTTTCCATTATATACTCTAGTGTTTCCTCATCGTAAATTTTTGTAGCTTCTGAAAATGTGTCATACTTATTTATTAAACTTTGTATAAGTAGCCTTACTGTAGGGAAGTTAACATAAAATCCATTGCTTTTAAATGCAACAGGGGTTTTAAATTTTACTTTTATATATCTTTTCCCATCTGCAATAAACCTTTCGTCTAATAGTTGCTTGTTTTCCACTTTAACTAGATTCTTATCAACTATTTTCAAAAATAAATTTTTATGTCTAATATATATTTTATCCTGTAGCTTAGACATCAAAACATCTATTATATTTTCTTCAGCTTCTTGGTTATATGAAGCTATAATCCATTTTATCACATCATCATTATTCAAAACATGCTGACAATATGGTTTTACACCATCTATATGCATTTTTTCAGCATAATCTGTAGATATAATCTCCATGAGTACGCCTTGAAAAAGTGAAGCTGCGTTATAGCCTATATATTGATTTTTTGGACTTTCAAATGTTATTTCTAACTTAGATAACAAATTATATCACCCTCTTTTTTATTTTAAATTTTTAAAAAGAAATTAAAGTTTTACTCGATTTTTTTCAAAAAATCGTAGGTATCCAAAGGGCAACGCCCTTGGTCGCTTTCCGCAGAAAGCGAAATCCTTATGCTTTAAGAGCATTTAGGGTAGCGAACGAAGTGAAGCGTAGGGATTTTGCGATAGAAAATCCCTGAACCTGCAAAGCAGGTTGAAAAGAGTTTCGACTCTGCGGAGTCGACCGGGCTTTCCGGGCGACCGGAAAGCCCCGCTTACCTCCGCAGAGGTGACAACCATCTCATTCCCCAACATTTTGTAAACCTGTATTCCGAAGGTGCAGGGCGACCGGAAAGCCCTGCTCACCTCCGCAGAGGTGATAACCTCAATAAATACCTAAAAATAAATTATTTTTCTCATTATACACTATTTACAATAAAAATTCTTTACTATTTTGTAAACAATATAAAAAATATCAAATTCTTATCAAAATCACCTTCCCAAAATACCATGAACTATCATTTTTCTAATCTCCTCAATAATTTTTCTAAACATTTCTTCTATCACCTCTTTACTTTTCTCTGTATTTACTATTATACCCCCTATTACCCAAAATAAATACAAGCAAAATAAAAAAATTCTGTATATACTTAAAATATAAAATCTTAAATTATATACATATTTACGTAATAATTATTATTTTTATGTACACTATACATTGACAAAATACAATTTATATAATACAATTAAACAAAAAAGGAGTTACTATTCAGCCAGGTTTTTGCAAGGGTTTCAACTCTGCCGAGTCGACCAGGCTTTCCAGTCGCCTTAGACCTTCGGTAAAACATCTCTGCCTTAAACATATGGCTAAATAGTAACAAAAAAGGAGTGATTTAATGTTCTTATCCGAAAACGAAGAAATTCAACAACGAATAAAACTATCTTTATTTGCCGCTAACGTTATTGACAATGACAGATGGATTTTTTCAAATAGCCATGATAATCAAATTGCTTTTTCTACTTTTATAAATAAAATTATAGAGAACTTTTATATGGAAACGAACGCAAATTTTGAAACTGCTTTTATAAATTTTAAAGAAAGTTATCACGATGCTATACAAAACATTTCCCATGATTTAAAGCAAACAGATCAAATTGTAAAAGAATTATTCAAAAAAAATATAAACACCATAAATGACATTTTCCAAAAATATCAACAAGAAAAAGTAAGTGAAGAAAAACTAAAATTTCGTTTAAATAAAAAAGTAAAATCAATAATCAAAGATATTAAATTTCCAATTTTTTTTAAAAACCCATATATACAGTTAGATTGTAAAAACTTCATACAAAATTTACTAGAAGAATACTGTAGACTTCCTCTATTTAAAAGAGAAGAAATATTTTTTAAAACTACCATAGAGGGAATAAACGACAACATACATTTAACAAACATTTTAGATATAGAAAGCAATTCAATCTTTTTTAACGTTCTTCCATTGCAAATAAAAACCGATAATTTTCACAATTTCAACTATCTAATAGGCATGTCAAAACAAAAAAACGAAGCTGATGAAAGGTATAAAATCGCTTCTTTCCGTATATCTAGAATTACTAACTTGCAAAAGAACAAAATCTTTACTGATTATTACAAAGAAAAATTGGCAGAACGTGCAAATGAACTTATTAATAAAAAAGACTTAAATACTCCTGAATTTATTACAGGCGATGTAAAAAGTATTAAGATTTCATTTACACCTGAGGGCAAAAATAAATATAGAACTCAACTATATAGACGTCCTATATACATAGATGTAAAAAATGATATTTACTCTTTTAACTGTACTGAACATCAAGCTTTTGTGTACTTTTCAAAATTTGGGAAAGATGCAGTAATTTTAGAACCAGCTAACCTAAGAGAACAAATGAGGGGTTTTTACAAAAAATCCCTGCAATCATATGAATAAACACGTTACCTATATACCGAAGGTCCAGGGCGAAAGAAAAGCCCTGGACCTTCGGTAAAACATCTCCACCCTTTACTTTTAGTGTCTGAATAGTGACCTTTTTATAGATATTTTTAAGTTAAAGAAAATTAATTTAAAGCACTATATTCTGTAGATATAGATAAACTACTCCTCCACACTCCCCGTAACAATCTGGATTTGTCTTATGATCTCACTGAAATATCTTGGATTTACATCTCTTATCTTCTTTTTCTCCAGCGTTCCAAACTTATAGAAAACAAGTTCCTCAACATCTATATCCTCATTATCTTCATACGAAACCTGAACATACATGCCTGAAAACTTCAGTTCAGCTTCGTATCCGATGTAAACCTTCTTTCCTTCGCTGTCAATTGTACATCCAGTAACATCCCAGTGATCATAGGTATAAAACATTCCTGCGTCTTCAACACATCCCTTGTCCCAGCCGAACTTTGTCATCTTTCCGTGGAAGGACATTGGGTTAAGTTCACTGCCGCTGAAACGTAAAACATCAGTTTCATCAAGTTCGGTCTCGTTCTTGAAATAAACTTTTCTGGCAAGCTGCTCAAAAGGCTGTGTTATTTCATAATCTGAAAGCTGTTCAGTCCATACTGACCTTTCCTCTTCTGTAAGTTCAACCGGGTGAACAAGACCAATTGCTGAATTATCAGGTATTTCAAATTCATCCTCATCTGATGTTGTAAACGATCCGTCCTCCATGTATCTGAAAGATCTTACAAGTCCGTTATTATCATATATTCCCCAGATAAGACCTTCAGCAAAGCAGTGCATAACAGGATTCTTAATAAACAGATTGCCAAAAGATTCATTCGTCCATTTTCTGTCGCACATAAGAACATATTCAAGACGGGCAGTCTGTGTGGCAACAACGGTCTTCATGAGTTTCTTCATTTCCTTGTATTCGGCATAAGCTTTTTCAGCCTTTTCTGCATCATCATTTACTCCCGGCTTCGGAAGATCCTTTATCTTCTTTTCACCGTTATAAACCTCAGTCTTAAGATCACGTGTAATATAAACCTTGAATTCTCTTCTGCCGTAATCAAAGGTTCTGCACATATTTTCATCAAATCCAAGATCAGGTACGATGCGGTCAGCCAGTTCCTCTCTTGTTATTGAAAGTATATCAGCAGCATTGTTCATTGCTTCACTGGCAACTCTTCTTACCTGCTTGTTCTTGTATTTTCTTGACATATTATCAACAGTTATAAGTGCTTCAGATGATCCGTTAAATGCAAGTGCTTTGACTGCTTCACCTGCAATTGCACCTCTCATGTTGTCTGCAAAATCCTTTATCAATTTCACAAAGGTCAGAACTGATTCGTTTCCGCCATAATACGCCACAAAATAAAGTATCCATTTGCTCTTTGCATCTGCTCCTAAATCAAGCCATTTCCCAAGAACATCAAAAACAAAAACATTGAATTCACTTTCATTCAAATCAGCTGAAATAAGATCAGCTGCCGGATTTTTCACTCCGGCTTCAGCTGCAAAACATATCATAAGTGCCTTAAGAGTGTCTTCGGAAACTTCATTTCCGTTTTTATCATGAACAGGTGAAAAGGCGTTATCAAAAAGCCATGCGATTTTTTTAGTCTTCTGTCCTTTGGTGAGAAATGCTACAGCATCAGCTGCTGTCACAGGTGATTTTTTAACTTCAGACTCGCTGACTTTAACTTCAGCTTCGATTCCAAGCATTGCTGCAATATGTTCCTTCACCTTTGATGACTTGTCTTTCTCATACTGCGCTGCAAGGTCTTCTCGGTAATCATCAGTACCTGATTTTTCAATAACAGCCAGAGCAAGCTCACGCTGGTCTGCCTGTTTGGAAGAAAGCATTCTGACAACATCACTATGCAGATCTTTATTCTGAGAAAAGACATTTATTACAATATTCTTTATATAGGTTTCCTTTCTTTCAGACATATCAAACAGTACTTCTCTGTTCTTTTCAGTATTCTGAGCAAGGTAAAGATACCAGATTATATGTAAGTTTGTTTTGATTTTATCATTTTCATTGGGTAAGTAACACACTTTATCAACTCTTTTTGAAACTGCATTCAGATCGGCGTTATCGAGCAGTTCCGGGTATCTGCCAAGTTCTTCTGCAGCACTTTCGCACAGAGACATGGAGGAAATCAGAGTCGCGAGAGAAAACAGAATAATTTCCGCACTGATGCCAAACCTGACCATCATATCAATATATGAAGACAGGCATTTTCTGATATCAAACAGTGTAAGATGTAAAAGTCCTGTATATCCCTGAATATTAAACAGAGAAACTAAAAGAAGCGTTCTCATTATCTCCTCGGAATAACGATTGTATCCTCCAAGGTTTTTGTATTTGTATAGATTAAAGTTTCTGAAATTAAGTGACTCATACTCAAGTTCAGCAAATGATTTTCTACCGTAAATATAATCAAGGACATCCTGTGATCTGTCGCCAAATGCTTCTGCTGCCTGATTTATAAAATATTCAAAAGCCTTCTGACGAACAATATCGTAATTATACTGTCTGTCAGGATAATACTTTTTCATAGCAGCAATCAGAAATTCTGCTGTTCTTATATCAGATATTACAGCAAGTGAGTCATAAACTCTGTCAGGATATTTTTTTAAAAGTATCTCAGCAAAGTCTGTACCGTTTTCCTTTTTTTCATCTTTCAGACATTCCTCAAAAACTCTGAACCTTGAAATCTGTGCTACAAACTCTGCATCTACCACACCATCGAGTTCATACAATGCTGTCATACAGCGCTCCCTGTTAAGCAGAGGATGCTGAACAATGCACCTTGCCACATCATTTTTATTTTTCACAAGAGAACTACTGTACTTTCTGAAAAGCTCAGTATCAGAATAGTAAACCTCACATAGGGCAGTCAGTAAGTCAGCATCATTTATCATATAATTCGTATTCTGAGGGCAAAGGCTTTCAATAACACGGCAGGCTTTATTTCGTTCTTCCGTGTCACATTTTACTGATTCACGATCGAGTACAACTGCAGCAACAGAAGCAGCCATACTTCTGTGTTTTTCTTTTGCTCTCTGTGCCATCTCAGCTGTAAAATTAATACTTTCAGTATTTTTCCAGCCTGCAGTCATAATAAATGTGATTCCAGCATCTGTTTCATCAAGACCGCTTTTTTCTGAACAGAACGAATGACGAATCAGTTCATAAATCTGCATAACTCTATTATTATCTGACAGGTACTCTCCGAGCGCAACAAAATCACCGCAGTCATATCCGACAAGCTTATACGCAAACAAAATCCACCTGTCCGTCCATTCATCAGGGGAAAGCAGTTTCTTTCTCTTTGCATCTCTACCTAGTGCTCTTCCAAGTTCATTCCATTCATAGTTTTTGATATTATTCAGTATATCATTTTGAATTTCAACACTGCCAAGAACTGAATATTCTCTTTCCGATTCCATGTTCATCCACATTATGAATTTTTCAATATTAGCTTCTGATACACCATTTGTTCTGAAAAATCCAGTTGTTTCACTGTAACCAGCTGCCATTCCATTTGTATAAATCATTTTCCATATCCCCTTTAATTATAATGTAATCTTCAGATTTGCAAGAGCGGATCTGTATTCAAGTTTTTGTTTTGCTGTGCTTATGTAATTTTCAAGTTCAGCCATTTTCACAAGGATCTCTGAAGAATTGTTTTTCAGCGAATGCCTGTATGAGGCAGCGTTATCTGAAAAATCACTTATCAGAGCCGTGAGTCCCTTCATTTTAAGGTCTGAGGTAAGCGATACAAGCTTCCTGTCGCTGCCTGTTACTGAGGACAGCCCGCACTGCAGAACTGATTCTGTGTAATCTGATACCTTTCCGAGACATCCGAGCAGAATTTCCGAATACATACCTGACTGAATAATACTTTCCGACTTAAGCTGATATTCCTCATAAGGCGACGGAGTTATAAAATCATAGAACTCCACAGGAAAAAGTGTGAGTTTTCCATCAGTAATTTCGGCCATGGCAAGAATAATTATTTTATTATCAGGTGACTCATAATATTTTTTTCCTATTCTCTCAAGAACAGTGATAAAATTCTTTGACTTTTCACTGTACATTGCTGTAATTTCCGCGGAATGACCTGCTCTGTCCTGAAGTGTCATTCTGTACATCTGTTTATCTGTATCAAATCTGCTGTCAAGGCATTTTTCAGGGCAGATAAAGAACATGCGTTCCAGTTCATTTTTCGGATCACGCACTGACAGTTCTTCGACCAGCTGACAGAAATCAAAAACAACCATATTTTTTATTTCTGCACAGTCGAGATTTGCTGCCACGTGAAATGCGAGCCTTGTTTCCTTCGAAGATGAAAGTCTTCCCTCACTTAGTTTTACATTTATAAGTGTCATCTTTTTTTGCATCATTTTTTCAAGAGGCACGGTCAGATTCCATGGTACTGCATGTGAATATACAGGTCTTTTTTTAACATTGTCATAGAACACAGGTCTCATATCTGAAAAAGAAAGAAATCTTCGTTCATTTTCTGGAGTAACATCAAGAAAATAAAATACATCGCCCTCATACTCACCACCTGATACTTTTCTCATTCCTACTGGAAGAATAACAGTCTCACCAGGGATTTCAGTATATCCCCTTCTGAAATCCCCAAGCATTTCTTCTGTAATATAACCATCACATTGTTTACAGAGTTTATTCAGTTCGTATGCGCATTCAAGAAATTTTGATGTAAACTGGTTCATATTAAACAATGACCGACCTGAGGTAAACTGTGAAAATCTTGATCCAAGATCCCTGAGCATTCGTTCAGCATCAGCCATTCTTAATGAATGACAGCGTACTGCAGCGATTTCCAGAGATTCGGGTGTGTTTTCATGAAGACGAGTAAGTCCTCTTACCAGAATATCCGAAAGAATTCCAAGCGAATCCTCCGCACATGATTTGATCTTCTTTTTATCCGTATCAGAAATAAAATTACTTTCTGAATTCGTATCTTCCTGAATTCCGGAATTATCATCTGGATCTGATGCTGAGGTTCCATCAGAACTGTTTTCAGTAACAGATTCTGTTTTATCTGCATCATCCGTACTTATTTCATTATCAGGACAAGCCTCCTCAGCTTCTTCATTTTCTGACAGTGACTTTTTCACTAGAATCACTGCACCTATAATATGACGGCATACTGAGCGGGATACGCATGAACAGATTGATGTTTCAAGCGGCAGGCTCAGGACAACTGATTCGCCGCCTGTTTCAGTTCTTATCTGATCACCTGTTTCCTCATACGAAGTTGTTTCATTTTCTGTATCCTTGCACGCACGTTTGTAGATTCCCTTGTTTGAAATTGATATCAGGTATTCTTCATCTGCTGCCAGAACAGCTTTATGCAAATCTGTCATTGAAACATCCTCCCAATATATTCTCCAAGCTCATCAGGAGTAAGTGCCCCTACAAATGCCCCCATATTTGCAAGTTCCTGACCAATGTTTCTGTCATATACAGGATTAGCATTCTCATCGAGCGCAGTCAAAAAACTGAGTTTTGCACCTGATGTAATTATATTATTAGAAACATTATAAAGTCTATTTCTATCCGCACCCTCATAAAGATCTGTAACAACAAGGACACATGTTTCAAACGGATTTTCTGTCAGCTGTTCACAGTATGCAACTGCCTTACCGATATCTGTTCCTCCTCCGAGCTGAACACTCATGAGTATCTGAACAGGATCATCCACGTATCCGGTAAGGTCAACAACTGAAGTATCAAATATTACGAGGCTTACCTTAGCAAAAGGAAGTGAGGCAAAAATCTGAGCCATTACTGCGCTGTGTATTACTGACCCAAGCATTGAACCACTTTCATCAACTGCAATTATTATATGCTTCTGATTATATTTCTTTATCCTGTTGCTGAAGTAAATATCCTGAAGAACAAGACGTTCTGACTGAGGATCATAATTTTTCAGATTTTTTCTTACGGTCTTCCTTATATCCATATTCCGTGCAATCTTTACCGGACTTGAAGAGTTGCGATCAAGCTTCCCTGTAAGTGATCTCTTTACATCCGTCTCAAGTTTTTTCCTGATCTCATCAGCGATCTTCCCTGCAATCGCACGTGCGGATGCAAGTACATCGCCGCTCATAAGATGTTTAAGCTGGAGGATTGATTTCAGAAGATTCATGTCTGGATTCATCTGTTCGAGTACTTTTTTATCAGTAAGAAGTTCCGTTATATTAAACTCTTCGAGCGCCTGTTTTTCAAGAACTTCAGCGGTTTTCGCAGGAAAAAGCGTTCTAACCTTAGTTATCCATTCGCACGCATTAAGCTGTGAACTGCCCAGTGCACCGCTTCGTTCTTCCGTACGAATATCGGCATCATTTCCGTGATCATAAAGAAAATCGAGAAGTTCTTCCATGGACTGAAGCTTATTCTGAGCGTTACTGTCCGGAGATGAAAAATCAAGTTCTGACCGGGAAAACCGCCCCAGAACCAGTCTCCATCTGTTAATCGCAGTCTGGTCTTGTTCATCTGTTTTCACTGAGCAGATCCTCCCTTCCTGTAATCCTGCAGATTTCTTCATCGATCATCCTTCCAAAATCGGACAAATGTTCATCAACTGCTTTTCTGTCAAGAATATCATCTTTATCTGTTTTATGAATTTCAGCAACACATGAAGAGCATTTTTTGATTTCAGAAGGAGTAAAATTACTGAATGCAAGTCTGATCGAAGGAAGTATCTCAAGAAAATCATCATAGTCTATTGATGTGATCAGGCTGTCAGTCATTCTGAGAAATTCCTCATCGAAAAAGACAATATCACGGGCTGTTGAGAAAAGACCCTTAAGGTATTCAGCACCATATTTTTTTATAGTTGTACTTCCCTTTAGATATCCGCTCATCGCTTCCTGCGCTTTTATTCTGTACTCAGGATACTCCGCACTTAAAAGTCCCATAGCCGCACCGAACACTTCCGGTTCCTTGTTTTCAGCCTCGGCAAGAACTTTAAGTGATGAAAAAAACTTTTCCTTTTCATCATCAAGTATATTTACCGCAGTATCTCCGGTAAGCTTAAGCATTTCTACTGACTTCGCTGCATTATCTGGTGAGATATCTGAAAGTCCCGGAATTGCGGATATCAGTTTGTGATAACATTTTTCTATATATTCAAATGAAGAACTGTCTTCAAAACTGTACAGTTTCTGAAGTTCGTAAAGCTTCTTAAAATTTCTCAGTCCCGCTGCAACTGAAAAAATATCACCGTCCGAGGCAATCAGTTCATTCAGTTTCTGTTCAGCATGAAGTGGTATTCCCATAAGGAAACAGTCGACTGCTGTTCCAGAAGCTTCTGAACATCTTGTGGCTGAATTAATTTTACGTGATGAAAATGCAGAGCAGGCTTCCTCAATTGTAAATCCGTCAGTTGTATGGTCTGTTAAAACTGCATCGACATTTGGAGTTCTTCTGTACTTCCATTCTTCACGTACTCTGCTTCTGTCCTTGTTCAAGTGAAGATTAGGACCTTTGGTCATCTGAGCAAATCCGGTACCTAAAAAATCAAGTCTGTGAAAAAAGCGGCTTGTCCTAATCCCTTTTTTCGAAGTAAAAAGCTGACACTCACTTACAGACCGAACAACCGATCTGTGTTTGATTCCAAGCTCCTTACAGATCTTTTCAAAGTCTGTAATCAGAGGCGGTACATGAGTTTTATCTCCTATATGTCCGATACTCTGCCCTTCAGCAATATTTGTAAGATAAAAGAGAGCAAGCGAGGAGGATACCGTTTTTTCACCTTTTATAAAGCACGAGGTAACAGCGTCAGACACCTCATATATTCCGCATTCACGACAGTTTCTCAGAGCACTCAGTCCTGTCATCATTGTGTGAGCAGAGGTAATATCGGAAACTGAAACCGCTATATCCTTAGCCGCTGACGTCTTTGCAGTTTTAATAAGAATATCCATTGACACTTCATCATATATTCCTTGAGGTGAATCGCACCCATTCAGTTTTTTCATTACTGTGTCATAAAATCCGGGACATTTCATTCCTGAACGGTATCCTTTGAGTGAACTGCTGGCCTCATATGAATATGCCATCGGAAAACAACCCTGAAGTTCATCCGGGATCCTGTGTATTTCTACCGACTTCGGCTTCATGTCCGAATTAAGGATATCATAGATTCCTTTACTGTGGAATCCTCCCGTAACAATAAGGATACGACTGTATTTTTCCATTGCCGCAGCTGCTTTTTCAGCCATATACTGCTCACGCACAGCTGTTCCGTCATTTATCATTTCCTCATCAGTTTTGTACTGACGTGTAAGCATGCAGTAAGTATGCATCTGCTTTATAAACTGCTCAGTTGAAATATACATTCCGTTTATTTCAAAATATTTTTCCCAGAACTCTTCAAAGTCGCGAAGCCCTGTCTTTTCACTTATCCTACTGTAAAAATTACTTTTTGAAATCAGCCTGTCGTCTGAATAGCACTGTCCGTCCTCCTCAGATCTCATTCCGGTGTTTTCAGCAGAATTAATAAGTATTTCGTAATAAGGCAGATCTATAAACTCCGCATCTATTCCCATTCTTTTCGCTTCTGTAAGTGCATTGTATTCAGGCGAAGAAAACAGAAAAGGATAATAGCATTTGTAGTCTTCTTTTTCTTCCGATACATAACCCTTTGTGTCCTTGTAAAAATAATAAAAAGCTACAGGAAGTACTGTTTTCTCATCTGTGAGAACCGGTATCAAATCATTTGCAGTACATGGGCCTTCGATCAGAATAATCTCAGGTCTGTACTCTGAAATAACTTTCTTCAGATGCCATGAACATACCGGACTGTGGTGTCGTACAGGAAAAAGAAAATACGGAGCCGAATAATCAGCAGGGATTATTTCAGATATTTCGCTGTATCTAGATAATTTTTCCATAACGCACCATCTTTCTTGCTCTTTTCTTTTACTGCACAATTAAAATACCCCTTAAGAGCTTCAAGATCAGTTTTATTTTCCTTACATACTGCACCCAGTAGATTCTCAGTCATGTTTCTGAGATTTATCTTTCCGTCACCGTAATACCATGCATGACTCAGTGTCTGATAAAAAACCGAAACTGCTTCAGCTGTACTCATGACTGCTGACGGTTTTTCAACTACTGTTCCTTCTGCTGTTATTCCCTCTCTGAGTTCATGGTAAGTTACTGCAAGTATTTCGGCTGCATCAGCGTCGATCGGCATGTCTATATGGCCGTTTTGTGCAAGATTTTCAGCTTCACGGATGATTATTTCCTTTTCAAGGCGAACGTCTTTGACAGGCTGAACTGTTTCAAAATTAAAACGTCTCTTTAGAGCTCCTGACATTTCATTTACACCCTTGTCTCTTGTATTTGCTGTTCCTATTATATTGAATCCTGGTCTGGCAAGAACAAGTCCATCATCGCCAAGTTCAGGTATATTTAGAATCTGGTCACTCATTACAGATATGAGGCTGTCCTGTATTTCAGCAGGTGTACGGGTAATTTCCTCAAATCTAGTGATTATACCTTTTTCCATTCCGGTAAGCAGAGGTGAAGGAACCAGCGCCTGCCTTGAAGGACCGGCTGACAGAAGCAGTGCATAGTTCCAGCTGTACTTGATCATATCCTCAGTCGTACCAGCTGTACCCTGAACTGTATTCGTACTCACCCCACTGCAGGCTGCTGACAGAAGTTCGGAAAGCATCGTCTTTGCAGTACCCGGCTCACCTACCAGCATGAGTCCGCGGTTTCCAGCCAGTGTTATTATACATCTTTCAACCAGAGCATCATTTCCGTAGAATTTTTTTGATATTTTCACTCCTCCGGCTTCCCCGCCCAGTATAAATGTACGTACTGCCTTCGGCGACAGTATCCAATTCTCCGGTTTCTTTCCTGTATCTGCCGTCTTAAGTGCAGCCAGCTCATCAGCAAACCGAATTTCCACAGGTTGTTTTATGTATTCTTTACTCATTTTCAAATCCCCTTAACTTTATAAAATTATTTACATTTTATAGTTTTTAGTAAAAAAATTATTATTTATTATATCATATATCAGTAAAATTTTCAATCTATAATACTGTTTGCAAAAATATAAAAAACACTAGTTCAGAAATCAGTATATGAAATTTATCAATTTGCAAATCAAACCCCATATTTTAAAATTCATAGGCCCCGAAGGTCCAGGGCGATCTGAAAGCACTCTCACCTCCGCAGAGTCGAAACTTCTACCAAATTGTAAGTTTTAAACCCATATAAAAAACCCACTAGTTTAATATAGTGGGTTTTTTATAGCAATAGAAATCAATCTATCGAGTTCATCAATCATAAATAATGGTACATTTAATATATTCCCATCTAGTGATAAATTTCTCAATGATAGCCTTATAATCAATGGCGTTTGTGAACTATAATTTTGTGCATATTTTTTTATGCTAGTTGCTTTTACGTTTACCCCTGCTTTCGATTCTATAGGAATAATATCATTTTCTCTTTGTATAATAAAATCAATTTCATATTGCGACTCACTCCAATATCTAGGTATAACTTCAAATTGCCTTATAAGACTTTGCAACACAAAATTTTCCGTAAGTGCACCTTTAAATTCAGTAAATAATCTGTTTTTTTCAGAAAAAGCAGTTGTCGCCAACCTTGAATGTCGTCTAAGCAATCCAACATCAACCATATACATTTTAAAAGCAGATAAATCATCGTAAGCTGAAATAGGCAATCCTGGCTTTGACATTTTAAAAACTTTCTTTAAAATGTCTGCGTTATAAAGCCAATTTAAAGCGTTTTCATACTCTCTAGCTCTAGCCCCTTCTTTTACAATATTATACAAAAATTTTTTGTTTTCTCTTGAAAGTTGAGAAGGAATAGAACTCCATATAAGTTGAATTTTTGGAACATCATAAAAATCCGCATGTTTTGAAAAATCATTTTCATATGAAGTAAGTATATCCAAAAGAACTTTGTCTACTTCTCTACTATTCATCTCCTCAGTCCAAACAAGAACCGCTTCCGGCATGCCTCCTATTACAAAATACATTTTTAATTTTTCTAGCAAAGGATTAAAAAAAGCATCTGGTATACTGGTTATCTCATCTTTTTCCGCCAAATATTCTGCATAATTTTCATTTCCATCTGCAATAAGAAACTCCTTAAAAGTCATAGGTCCCATTTCAAGAAATTCTACCTTTCCAACAGGGAAACCTTGAGATAACTTTAACCCTAAAAGTGACCCCGCACTTGCAATATAATATTCACTAGCATCTTCACAAAAATATTTTAACGAATTTAACGCTTGAGGACACGCTTGAATTTCATCAAAAATAATCAAAGTATTTTTTGTTATCTTTTGACCACTTGCCATAGAAAGATTTTTTAAAATTCTATTTACATCTTTTGTTGTTTCAAAAAACTGCTTATATTCCTCATCTTTATCAAAGTTAAAATATGCATATCCATCTTCAAAACTTTTGCCAAACTCCTGTAAAGCCCATGTCTTTCCTACTTGTCTTGCACCCTTTATAATAAGCGGTTTTCTACGCCTAGATTTTTTCCACTTCTCAAGCTCATCAAGTATAAATCTTTTCACAATATCATCTCCCTTATAAACGTTAATATTCAGCCATATGTATAGAGCATAGATGTTTTACCGAAGGTCTAAGGCGACCAGAAATCCCAGTCGACTAAGCAAGAGTCAAAACTCCTACAAAATCATAACCTATACCTTTAGATGCTGAATAGTAATCTATAAATACTATTATATTCATTTTAAAAATAAAGTCAATCATAAATCACATTTTTATTTACTTTTATGTGAATACAATCACACTTTTCTTTATTTTCACGTGATTATAATCACACTTTCATCAAAATCCCTGTGATTTATACAACTCACAACCAAACACTACATTTTAAAATGCATATTTACCGAAGGTCCAGAGCGAAAGGAAAGCCCCGCTTACCTCCGCAGAGTCGAAACCCCTATATTTTACATTGACAATTTTGATTATTTGTATTATTATATAATATATAGTTTACATACTTGTATAGTATGACTTCAGTTTTAGGATGTGAATAAAAATGAAAATATCTTCAAAGGGTAGATACGCTTTAGTATCCATGATTTATATGGCAAAGAATTATGATAGCGGTAAACATATAACAGTTATAAAAATTTCAGAAAAATTTTCAATTTCAAAAATTTATTTAGAACAGATTTTTTCTCTTTTAAAAAAAGGTAATCTTGTAACTTCAATTAAAGGTGCTCAAGGAGGATATCAGCTTTCACGCTCTCCAAAAACTATAACCGTATATGATATACTATATGCTATTGAAAATGTTTTATTTGACACTTCTGAGGATACAGTTTTAGAAACTGCTCCAGCTTTTGAAAAAACTATTCGGAACTTAATTTTTGACAAACTAGATAATAAAATTTTTGAATTTTTTTCAAGTATCACTTTGCATGAGCTTCTAACAGATACCCAAAACAATTTAGAAGATTTTTCTTCTATGTATTATATATAAACAAAAAACCTTTCTTACTTTAAAGAAAGGTTTTTTGTTTATATATAATTAAGCCACATCCATAACGCAAATATACATGCCTCGAAGGTCTAGGGCAACCGTAAAGCGCGGTCAACTCCGCAGAGTCGAAACTTATAAAAATTTTCAAATAAACTATAATTGCTGAATTAAATAATAGCGTTTATAATTTATTTTTTAATCATTATTTTTAAAATAATGATTAATCATTTCACATGTATAATTTATATCTTCTTCACTATGTGCGTTTGATATGAACATTGCCTCAAACTGAGATGGAGCAAAATAAATTCCCCTCTCCAGCATAAAATTAAAATAATTTGCATATTTTTTTACATCTGATTTTAACGCAGTTTGATAATCACAAACAGCTTTTTCATTAAAAAATAAACTTAATAACGATGAAACTTTATTAACGGTTACACTTTTTTCACGGTAATTTGCAAATGCATTTGATAATTTTTCTGCTTTTTTTTCTAAATTTATATAAATTTCTGGGTTATTTTTCAATATATTTAAAGTTGTAATTCCAGCAGTTGTAGCAATTGGATTTCCGGATAATGTCCCTGCTTGATAGACACTTCCCAACGGTGATATCATACTCATTATTTCTTTTTTTCCACCATATGCACCTATTGGCATACCGCCACCTATTATTTTACCTAATGTTATAATATCTGGCTTTACATTAAAATACTCGGAAGCACCACCCAAACAAATTCTAAATCCTGTTATAACCTCATCAAATATAAGTAAAGCCCCATTTTCATCTGCGGTTTTTCTTAAGAAATCAAGAAATTTGTCTTTTGGTAGAACTACACCCATATTTGCAGGAACTGGCTCTACTATTATGGCGGCTATTTTATTTTTGTTATTTTCAAATAAATATTTTACTGATTTTTCGTCGTTAAACTCCGCAACTAAAGTATGCTCTATATATGAATCAGGCACTCCTTTACTAGAATGAATTGTATCAAATAAAGCACCTGAACCTGATTTCACTAGAAGTCCGTCACTATGTCCATGATAACAACCTGAAAATTTAATTATTATATCCCTTCCTGTAAACCCTCTTGCTAATCTTATTGCACTCATAACCGCTTCCGTTCCAGAACTAACCAATCTAACCATTTCCATAGACGGAATTATATCTGAAATAAGTTCAGCTAGTTCTACTTCTTTTTCAGTAGGAGCACCAAATGTAAAACCATTTACACAAGCTTTTTGAACAGCTTCAACAACTGTTTCATTTGAATGACCTAAAATAGAAGGTCCCCAAGAACATACATAATCCAAGTATTCATTTTCATCTACATCATATATTTTTGAACCTTTTGCTTTTTTTATAAATCTAGGTGTTCCTCCTACTGAATTAAACGCTCTTACCGGACTATTCACACCGCCAGGGATTTTACTTTTTGCTCTTTCAAAAAGTTCTTTTGACTTACTTATCAAGCTTCTAGCCCTCCTTAATCCAATTTGCTACATCTACAGCGTGATATGTAATAATAATGCTAGCTCCTGCCCTTTTTATTGCAGTCATATTTTCCATAACTATCCTTTTTTCATCTATCCATCCATTTGCAGCTGCTGCTTTTACCATGGAATATTCACCACTTACATTATAAGCTGCCAAAGGTGTATTGTATTTTTCGGATATACTTTTAATTATATCCAAATATGCAAGTGCAGGTTTTACCATTATTATGTCTGCACCCTCTTCAATATCTGCTTCTACTTCTAAAAAAGCTTCTTTTGCGTTTGAATAGTCCATTTGATATGTTTTTCTATCCCCAAAAGTGGGGGCAGAATTTGCAGCATCACGAAAAGGAGAATAGTACGCAGAAGCATATTTTGCCGAATATGCCATTATGGGCAAATTTATATATCCATTTTCATCTAAAGCATTTCTTATATATGCTACTCTTCCATCCATCATATCTGAAGGTGCAACTATATCTGCACCCGATTTTGCTAAACTTAATGCAGTTTTAACAAGAAAAGGTAGCGTTTCATCGTTTAAGATTTCATTTTTTTCTCTATCTATTATCCCACAATGTCCATGTGATGTATATTCACAAAGACAAACATCCGCAATAACCATCAAATGTGGAAAGAATTTTTTTATATATCTTATTGCCTTTTGTGTTATTCCATTTTCACTATATGCTATACTTCCAAATTCATCTTTAAAGCTAGGCACACCAAAAATTAGTATGTTTTTTATTCCACTTTCTACAACTCTATTTAATTCTTCATCTAACTTATCTAATGAAAATCGAAAAATATTTGGCATTGATTCTATAGGATTTCTTATGTTTTCGCCATCCATAACAAAAATAGGATAGACTAAATCCTCAATATTTAACCTTGTTTCTTGAACTAAAGTTCGTATATTTTCACTAGTTCTAAGTCTTCTCATTCTTTTCATATGTACTCCTAAAAGCTAATTATTTTTTACCACTCAGCAAATATTTAAGACAGAAATATTTTCCACTAACTGGAACCAAGAAACCAAAATGCATGCCCCGAAGGTCCAGGGCGACCTAAAAGCCTGGTCGCCTCCGCAGAGTCGAAACCCCTGTAAACTCCTAGCCTTTAGTGGCTGAATTATAGCGTTTTTTTACTTTGATAATGATTATTTATAAGCTTTACTATACCTGGAATTGAAGTTTCCTGAGGTTTTATTATATTTTTTACACCATACTTTCCTAAGGCTTTTATGGTTTGCAAACCCAAACAAACCACTTGAACTCTTTCAGGAATTTTTATTTCATTTATATCCGCTTCAAAAAAAGCGTGCACAGAAGATTCACTTGCAAAAATCAAATAATTTATTTTATTAAGCTTTTGAGCTAGTTCTTTTTTGTCAACTACCTCTGGCAATATATCATATGTTTTTATATCATCAAAATTATAAATTTCTTTTTCCAATATTTGATTTATAGTATTTGAACCTTGTTGTGCTCTAGAAATTAAAATGCGTTCTGTTTTATTTGCTTTATTTATTAGTGATTTTGCAAGTTCTTCTGTTGTAGATATGTCTGGCTTTAAATCTGCAATAAACCCATATTTCATTAATGTGCTTTCTGTTGTATCTCCTACTACTGCAAACTTAATTTTCCCAAGTCTCCTTCTATCTATTTTTAAACTAGTCATTTTTTCAAAAAATACATCTATTGAATTTACACTTGTAAAAACAAGCCATGAGTATTTTTCTATTGACATCAAAGCCTTTTCAAATTCTGCTGAATTTTCATATACTTTTAGTTTTGAAACAAGGAGTGGTTCTATCCATGCCCCATAATCATATATTTCATCCATAAATCTACTTAAAAAGCTACTGGTTGAAGCAATACCTATAAATACATTTTTCAAAGGATATTCAATAGTGCTTTTAAAATTTAATTTCGCACATTTCCCAATTATAATTATAGCTGGTGCTTTTATTTTTGAATTTGCTATATCTTCCTCTATGGTTTTTAAAGTAGAATGTATTTCTTTTTGTTTACATGTTGTCCCATTTGAAACAACTGCTACAGGGGTATTTATATCTTTACCATGCATAATTAAATGTTTTTTTATTTCTGAAATATTATTTACACCCATTAAAATGACTATTGTACCATCTACTCCAGATAACTTTTTTAGATCCTCTGCTATGTTTCCCTCTACACTTGCTGTATGTCCTGTTATAACGTGAAAACTTTGACTAATACCCCTTGAAGTAACAGGAATTCCTGAATATGTTGGTACTGAAATAGAAGAACTTAATCCAGGGATTATTTCATAATCTATTTTTTCTTCTATAAGTCTAGTTATTTCTTCACTTCCACGACCAAAAACAAAAGGGTCTCCACCTTTTAATCGAACTACCATCATATATTTTTTTGCATTTTCAACTATAATTTCGTTTATTTTTTCTTGAGAAAAAGTATGATTTCCAACATCTTTTCCAACATATATTTTTATACAATCCTCTTTTACATAGCTTAAAATCTGTGATGAAACCAGTCTATCATAAATAACAACGTCACATTTTTTTAACAACTTATATCCTCGTAACGTTATAAATTCAGGATTTCCTGGTCCAGCTCCTACCAAATATACTTTCCCAATCATTTTTAACCTCTTTCGAAAAATATAATCCTAAGATTTAGGGCGACCGGAAAGCCCGGTAGACTCCGCAGAGTCGAAACCCTAATCAACCTGCACGCTGTCGTCAACTTAAAAAAATTGCCGAGCCAATTTATGAGGCTCTGCCTCAAACTCCGCCTCTTTTTCTATCTCAAAAAGAAGAAAAAAGCTCTTAAAGCATAAGGATTTCGCTTTCTGCGGAAAGCGACTAAGGGCATTGCCCTTTGGAAACTTACGATTTTTTGAAAAAAACCGACTAAAACTTTTAATTATGTTAATTTTTCAGCCGCTAAATACGCTAATTCATGCCATTTATCTAAAGTCGATTCTTCATCAACTCTTTTTAACACACCATTTTTGTAAAAAAATCCTCTTAATTTAATTTTATTAGCCTCTATTTTTGTATGTATTCCTATTGCCTCATGACAACCAGCGTTTAATATTTTCAAAACTAATCTTTCCGTTTGTAAACATATATATGTATTTAAATCATTCATACTAATCAACAATTCGTTAAAATTACAATCTTTTCTAGCTTCAACTGCAATAATCCCTTGCCCAGCAGCTGGTATAAACTCATCTTTTGAAAACTTATGAAAATCAAAATCACTATTCCCTAAAAGATTTAATCTTTTCAATCCCGCTGTTGCCAAGATTATTGCGTCATATTCTCCATTTTTCAACTTAGAAAGTCTCGTTTCTACATTTCCTCTTATATCACTACTACAAGTAACATCCATCATCATTTCAACTTGAACTGTTCTCCTCATGCTACTTGTTCCTATTTTCTTTATTTCACTTTTGGGGAAATTTGCATTTGTTATTAACATATCTGATTCATCTTCTCTTTTGGAAACTGCAATTATGTCTAATTCTGTTGGAATAACTATTGGCATATCCTTGGCACTATGTATAGCTATATCAATTTTTTTCTCAATAAGTGCATTTTCAAATACATCAACAAAAACACCCTTACCACCAAACTCCAGCAAAGGCTTATTTAAAATTTGATCACCAACAGTATTTATAGGAATAATTTCATACTTTAATTTTGGTTCTATTTTTTTTAAATTTTTTATTATTATATTTGTTTGCTCTAAAGCCAACTTACTTTTCCTTGTTCCTATTCTCATTATTTCATTCATAAAAATTTTACCTTTTAATTTTTAATATCTTTTTTTAAAAACTCTTCAATTATAGCTTCAATATGATTTTTGTTAAACTCTTCTTTTTCTTCTAAAGCCTTTTCAACTATTTTTTTCATCGTTTTCATTCGTAAACTATCTTGTACTATTCTATTTTTAATTGTATCTCTATATTTTCCAAGCAAAGAAATCACATTTGAATAATAATTAGGTATAATGTTTTCAATATCTTTTTTAATTTGCTTTGACATACTAGGGCTTTTACCTGAAGAAGTTATCCCTATGGAAATATCATCTATTTTAATATATGACGGAAAAATAAATACACACTTTTCTATATCATCCACTACATTTATTAGTATTTTATTTTTTTCACATTCATAAAATATTTCCTTATTTACCTGCTCGTTGTTTGTAGCGGCTATAACAAAGAAACTACCATTTAAATATTTTGGTTTGTAGCTATCTATTACTATATCTATTTTTTTATTGTATTTAGAAAAATCATCATGTAACTTTGGCGAAATTAATTTAATTTTCGCACCAAAATCCAATAAAGCCTCAACTTTTCTTAGTGCTACTAATCCACCACCAAAGATAGTACATTTTTTATCTTTTACATCTATGAAAAAAGGAAAATATGACAACCATTTCACCACTTTCAACTATAATGTATCTCTATGTGACTATTCCGGCATATTTAACGCAGAGATTTTCTACCGAAGGTCCAGGGCGACCATAAAGCTCGGTTGACTCCGTAGAGTCGAAACCCCTACAAAATTGTAAATTTATAAAAGTCCAACAAAACTTTTAATTCTAAACTAGTTGATTTGTTTTTATATTTAAATAAAGATTTTTTTAAATCTCTATTTAAATCAATTTTTTTTCTATTTAAATCTTTAATAAAATCTCTTAACATCATATCTTTCTTTACATTATCTACGTATTTTTCTAATATTTCATTTGCAAAAATACTTTCCTCTTCAATAATAGAACCATTTTTTTTTGAAACTTGTTCAAAAAAATCAATATCGTAAAGCATAGTTTTAGGTATATTTTTCACTTTTTTATCAATATCCATAGGTACAGCTAAGTCAATAAATAACCTCTTTTTTTCAGTCAAAATATGTTTTAAAAGTTCTCTATAGGTAATAGTATAGTGTGGACTTGTTGTTGCACTTATAATTATATCTGCTTTATCCATAAATTTATAACGTTCATGATAATCTACCATTTTAATATTTATACAAATGCTATTTTCACTATTATTATGTATTCTAGCTGTCCCATATATTTTTATATTTTTTTTGTTAGATAAATTTTTAATTATTGTTGAACCCATTTTCCCTGTTGCACCGATTATAAGCAGTTTTTTATCGTCACCTGAAAATTTAAAGGCTTCATTTGCTGCTAAAGTTGCTATTGAAATCGGTATTTTGGATATTTTAGTCTCAGTTTTTATTTTTTTTGCTGAAGAAATTGCCGATTGAAATAGCATATTTAATTCATAATTTGTTGTTTTTTTTATAAGTGAAAATTCATAGGCTTCTTTTACCTGCCCAAGTATTTCATCCTCACCAAAAGCCATTGAATCCATGCCACAAGTAACCTTAAATAAATGTTTTATAGCAGAAGAATCTTGATATATAAAAATAAATGAACGTAAAAAATCCAAATCGATTTTTTTATACTCAGCAAAGGCTTTTTGAACAAATTCAACAGAACTTTTATCTCCTGTAAAATACACTTCAACCCTATTGCAAGTAGATAATAATACACAAGAATCGACTTCTTGGCTTAAAAAAATTTGTTTTAAAAACTCCTCTTTTTCGTCTGTTTTAAAACAAAATTTTTCTCTTATTTCTACTGGGGCAGTTTTATAGGTAATACTAATGATATACATTTTTTAATACAACTTCCTTTAAAAATCATTGTGCATATTTTTCAATTAACAAGCTTAACTCTTCTTCATTTTTTTTAATCCATTTTTTAAATGTCGTATTTTGTGAAGCGATTTTTCTTCCCAATTCTATAAGAAAACTAGGTATATTTTCAGCAAGAAAAGCTTTTTTTATCTCTCCAAGTTTTTCAGCTCCTCTATACTCACATCCACCTACAAAAATAGTACAAGCTTCTTTTAACTCACCATCTATTTTTTTCATTGCACCTCTAAATCCTATTTCAGAAACTTGATGCATTCCACAAGATGAAGGGCAACCTGAAATATATACTGTAGGCAAAACTTCAGCTGCAAAGTTTTCTTTTTTTACTTCCATAACACATTTTTTCAATAAAGTTTGTGAATCAAGAATTCCAATTTGACAAATAGAACTTCCTATACAAGCTACAGAATTTTCAAACAAAGTTACAGCACTATCTTTGGTTACTTGTATAACTTTTTTAACTTCATCATGGTCACAATTTATTATATATAATCCACCTTTTGTAGTTAATCTAATCTCTACTTCTTGCATATCTAAAATTAAATTATAAATTTCTTTCAATTTTTCAAGATTTATTTTTCCTCCTATAGGATGATAGTGAACAGAAAATAAACCTTCTTGCTTTTGGGCTTTAATACGAGTATTTCTAAATCTTTTTTTCTCACCTGTTTTTGAAACTGGAATTGTTTTTATTTTTACGTCCAAATTCTCTTCAAAAGATTCTTTTAACTTTTCACTATATGCATCTTTTAACCCTTCAATTCCTAAAGTGTCCTGCAAAAATCTTGTTCTAGATTTATTTCTGTTTTTATAATCTCCATAAGTTACAAAAGTTTTTATCATCGCACTTACATAATATAATATTTTATTAGGCTCTATTGACTTGGCAATAAGTATGCCAAGTTTTGGTTGATTGCCCAATCCGCCAGCTATATAAACATCAAAAGTACCATCTTTATTTGATGAAAAACCAATATCACGAAATGTAGAATGTGTATCATTTAGTTTTGAATTTGTAAAAGATACTTTTAATTTTCTAGGCAATTTTATTTTTTTTATTTGTCCTAACAAATAATCACTAGTCTCTAAAGCATATGGAAGTACATCAAAATTTTCACTTTTTTCAACTCCAGAAAGTGGCGATGACATAACATTTCGAGGGTGGTCTCCACCCGCTCCTCTAGTTATCATTCCTGATTTCCATGCACCTTCAACTATGCCGCCTAAATACTTAGGTTCTATATTATGAAGTTGAATAGATTGACAAGTTGTTATTTTTACGCAGTCTATACTATACTTTTCAGAACAATCTATTATATATTTTAGTTTATCTTTTGTTAACTTTCCACCAGCAATGCGAAGTCTTAACATTCTTTTTTTTGCACCTCTTTGTGCGTAAGTGCCAAATCCAGCAAAAAAACTTTTATAATCACTTTCTGGATTTTCTTTATAATGAACTTCATTTATTTTTTCTTTAAATTCTTCTAAATCAGGAAGAAACTCGTCTAAATAATTTTTAATAATAAACCCCTCCTATTAAATGAGTAAAATCATCTAGTACATACTTTAAAGTATATACAATGTTTTACTTGGTGTCAATGTTTTTATTTTGTTAGGAAAAATTGATAAATGCTTTGATTCAAAATCAAGCATTTATCAATTTATTTGTTTTAATTTATTTTATATAATCCAATAGTTATCATGGAAAATTATCGTTCTGTACTTTTCAAAAACAAGATATTTATTTGCCAATTTTGCTGTTAATCTTTCATTTTCAGAGTGAAATTCATTAATAAAAGTTTCAAACTGTTCCTTTGAAGAAATATTTAAAGCAAATCCTCTTCCATTTACCACCGGTAGATTATTATAGCTATAGTCAGATAATTCAATAATATTTTTGATTTTTTTCCCTCTAACTTCTACAACTGCCTTATTTCTAAAAACAATTATATCAAAATCATTTGGATAACTATAAGTTTTTCCTTCTACAGGAATTTCATCACCTACTTTATAAACAATTCTTTCTTCTCTATAATTTTGCAAAGAAAAGTTCTCCATGTTGTAATAAAATTCATCAAATAAATCCCCTTCTATCTCTAAATTTTCGTGTTTAAAGATAATATTTTTTGAGTTCTTATCACTTACTAAAACTTCATTTACTACACCACAGGCTGATGTCATATTTGAAACTCTATCTATTAAAATTAGTTCACCTAAAGTTTTATGGTTTTTAAATTCATCTACTGCCAATTCATCTGCCAAGTAAATTTCACAATGTGCAAGCTCATTTTTCAATAATTTTGATATATTTATATGTTCACCACTATTTACATCTATTTTATATTCTAAACGTGTAACTGTACCTACTGTCAACTTTGTTCCAAGTTTTACAAAGTATTCTTTACCAACTTCAAGTGTTGTATCATCCATCCACAAAATATTTGCAATAATTTTTCTTGATGATTTTAAATTTATATCTTTTGAAATAACCGAACCTCTTGAAACATCAACTTCTCTATCTAACTGTATGGTTACTGGCTGACCTTTTATTGCACTTTGTACTTCTTTTTCTAAATAATGAATACTTTTTACGGTTGCCTCTTCTTTTTTAGGCAAAACTATAATCTTATCTCCAACGCTTATACTACCTGATTCTATTTGCCCTTGAAAGCCTCTAAACGTATGATTAGGTCGGCAAACTCTTTGTATAGGAATGTAAAAGCCATCTTCGTCATCATCTATTACATCTATATTTTCAAGATGACTAAGCAAAGTTTCACCTATATACCATGGTGTGTTTTCGGATTTTTTTGTTAAATTATCTCCTTCAGTAGCAGAGATAGGAACTATGGTATAACCTGAAATTCCAAGTGATTTTGCCAGCTCTTCAATAGATTTTGAAATTTCTATAAATCTTTCTTCATCATAGTTTACCAAATCCATTTTATTTATAGCAAAAACAAAATGTTTAATACCCATAAGTGAGCATATCCTAGCATGTCTTCTTGTTTGAACCAATACACCTGTTTTGGCATTTAATAAAATAATAGAAAGTTGTGCAAATGATGCACCTACGGCCATGTTCCTTGTATATTCTTCATGTCCTGGGGTATCTGCAACTATAAAGCTTCTATTTTGTGTTGTAAAATACCTATATGCTACATCAATTGTAATTCCCTGTTCACGCTCCGCTATCAAACCATCTAAAAGTAACGAATAATCTATATGTCCGTCACGACTACCAACTTTACTATCTAATTCTAAAGCTTTTTCTTGGTCAGTATATAAAAGCTTTGAATCATATAAAATATGTCCTATCAAAGTTGATTTTCCATCGTCTACACTTCCACAAGTTATAAATTTTAATAAACTTTTCATTAAAAGTACCCCTCTCTCTTTCTTCTCTCCATGCTTCCTGCTGCCTCGTTATCAATAACTCTAGTCGTTCTTTCTGACGAAACTGCACTTAAAGTTTCTTCTATTATTTCATCAAGTGTTGTTGCTGTTGAGTAGCATCCACCAGTTAAAGGGTAGCAACCTAGTGTTCTAAATCTAACATTTTTATACTCTACCTTTTCATTCGGCAGTATTTTCAATCTTTCATCATCAACCATTATTATATTTCCATCACGCTCTATAGTAGGACGTTTTGCTGAATAATATAGTGATACTATGTCTATATTTTCTCTTTGTATATACTGCCATATGTCTTTTTCTGTCCAATTTGATATTGGAAAAACCCTCATACTTTCGCCCTTTTTTATTTTTGTATTATAAAGTTTCCACATTTCAGGTCTTTGATTTTTTGGATCCCATGCATGTAGCTCGTTTCTAAATGAAAAAACCCTTTCTTTTGCTCTTGACTTTTCTTCATCTCTTCTCCCACCACCAAAAGCCGCTGTAAATCCATGTTTAGTCAAAGCTTGTTTAAGTGCTTGAGTTTTCATTATATCTGTATACGCGGAGCCATGTTCAAAAGGATTTATCCCTTGTTTTATAGCTTCTTCGTTGCTATGAACTATCATTTCAATACCGAGTTCCTTAGCTTTTCTATCACGAAATTCAATCATCTCTTTAAACTTCCACTTTGTATCAATATGCATAAATGGAAAAGGTGGTTTTTCCGGATAAAATGCTTTCAATGCTAGATGCAATAAAACCGAACTGTCTTTACCAATGGAATAAAGCATAACTGGTTTTTCACATTCTGCGGCAACTTCACGTATTATATATATAGCCTCTGCTTCTAGCTCATCTAAATGTGTTAAATTACTCATAAATAATCCTCCTAAAATTTTTTAATAACTATTTGACTCTTTTCTATTTATGGATATACATATTTTTTCGCCGTTTGGCTTTTTAACTTTCCAGTTAATACATTCTTCGTTAAAATCAACATTTAAAATACTACCACAACCACCTATATCTGCACCCAAATAAAAGTTTATAGCTTCATATTTACATTCTTTTAAACATGATGTACATCCCCAACAGTCTTTTTGATATTTTATATACGCTTTTTTATCCTCTCCAATTTTAATCAAACTTCCAGGACAAACTTTTGTACACTTGTTACATCCCACACACTTTTCTTTATTTATTTCTATGCTCATAAATATCACCCCTAAATACTAAAGGTCTGCTCACTACCTTTAATTTACCATTTTCCATTTTTGAATTTATATATTTTAACCAATCATCATTTTTTTCTGGATAATCTAGGTTTTCAGCAAAACTATGCCACCTTGTTTCTTTTCTTTCGTTCAAATGTAAAATAACAACTTTACAGATTACAAGTCTTTCTTTTAATTCTTGTATAAAAAGTAGTTCATGCATATCTTTTGCGCTCAAGAAGCATAGCATTTTTTCTAGATTTTCAATTTTTTCATTAGCTATTTTTAATTGTGATGAATTATACTGATAGTTTGTTGAAATACCTCCAGCATAATTATCCATTATCTTCTGCATTGCTTCTTCTAGGTCTTCAATTGAATATTTATTTTTTGCATTATTATTTAAAATTTTTTCAAAATCTATTTTTTTGCTCTTTATAAATTCATCAAATTTTACTTCTTTGAGTTCAAAATTTTGCAAATCTTTTATTGCCGTTTCAGCAGAAATTTCACCTTCTACTAAAGCACCTGTTACATATTTTTGAGGACAACCTCCTGAAACATCGCCTGCTGCAAATAATCCTTTTATAGTGGTACGCCTAAAAGTATCTACCCAATATCCACTTGCCGTATGTCCACCAACTATATATGGTTCTGTTCCCTCTATTTCAACATTTTGTTCACTAGGATTAAAACCATCTTCAATCCATTTTAAAGTTTGGCTAGGTGCCATGTTTAAATAAGCCTTTAAAAGTTCCTCATCTTTTTCTTTAGATATCCCTTCTGTTTTTAAATAACAAGGGCCTCTACCTTCAAGATTTTCTTTTATAGTTCCATAAACACGTTCAGAAGTAGTAATACCATATTTTTCTTCATATACTTCACCTTTTGAATTAATTTGCCTTGCTTTTACTCCTTGTGCAATAGTTCCAGTTGGTGCAATAGTATCCTTACATCTGAGTGCAATAAATCGCATTTCAAAAGTTGTCATTTCAGCCCCTGAAACAATACCCATATAATACCCTGCACCTGTATTAAAAGGAGGATACCACATTTTGTGCCTTGAAAATCCTGAGTTATTGGGTTTATATAAGCCTGATGCACCCCCTGTTGCACATATTACTTTTTTGGCTTTAATAACATACATTGTTTTTTCGTCTATACTAAAACCTAAAGCCCCATAAATTTGATTGTTTTCTACTAAATAATCCGTTATATTTATTTTATTTAACACTGTTACTTTATCAAAGTTAGATAATGCATCTGCTAAAATGGGTTTAATGTTTTCTCCATTTATTTTTATGTTTCTATCTCCCCTGTTTACATATTTTCCGTTTTCATCTTTAAGAATAACCAAACCTAGTTTCTCCAATTTTTCAGTAACTCTATTTAAACCCTGCGACATGTTTAAAAGTAAATCTTCACGTACTATGCCATGTGCATCTTTTTTTGCATAATCGACATAATCCTCAGGTTTTTTGCCGTCTACTATATATGCATTTATTGCGTTTACTCCAGCAGCTAAACAACCACTTCTTTTTATGTTTGCTTTTTCAGTGACGATCACTTCATAATTTGAATTTTCACAAATAGTTAATGCAGCATAGCATCCAGCTGTACCTCCACCTACTACTAATATATCTGTTTTCAAATATTTAATTTCTAATTCAATAGGCATATTAACCCTCCATTTTTACACAAAATATATTACTATTCCGCCATATGTATAAGGTAGAAATATTTCACCTTATATCCTAAAAAAACAGTAAACCTTGCCTTCAACATCTTAATAGCAACCTAAATATATACAGCTTCGTTGTATTCGAGCAACTCATTTTCTATTATATGCATTCCATCTTTTCCATATGCAAAAATTCGATATATTAAAACATCTACCTTATCGCCTACCTGCAATGTAGATTTTTCCAACGAACGTATACCTGTTAGTATAACATCATTTACTTGAACTTTTACTTCTAAATGACTTCCTCTAAAAAAAGCCGATTTAACCTCACCATTTTCAACTGAATTTGGATACTGTTGCAACTCATCTTTTGAAGAAATTTTTATAAACTCAGGCCTAATAACAGCTATCCCCGATTTGTTTTTACCGGAAAACCCTTTCAGCTTAGAATAATCTTTAAATTGTGTAGATTGGCCTATAAATCTTGATACAAATAAAGTTGATGGATTTCTATAAATCTCAAGGGGTGTTCCAGTTTGCTCTACTTCACCTTTATTTGTTACTATTATATTATCGGCAACTTCTATTGCTTCATCTTGATCATGTGTTACAAAAATACTAGTTATACCTACTTTTTTTATTGTTTCCTTAAGCCATATTCTTAGTTCTTGTCTTACTTTTGAATCTATAGCTGCAAAAGGTTCATCTAATAAAAGTAGGTGTGGATTTGGAGCAAGAGCACGAGCAAATGCAACTCTTTGCCTCTGTCCACCAGATAACTGATGTGGATATCTTTTTTCAAGTCCTTTTAGCCCTATTAGATTTATAAGCTCCATAACTCTTTCTTTTATAATTTTTTTATCTTTTTTTTGAACCTCTAACCCAAACGCAATATTATCATAAACACTCATAAATCTAAACAAAGCATAATTTTGAAATACAAATCCTATACCCCTCTTACTAGCTGGTATATCATTTACTTTTTCTCCATCTATGAAAATATTCCCACTATCAGGTTGTTCAAGTCCAGCAATCATTCTTAAAATTGTTGTTTTTCCACTACCACTTGGCCCCAATAAAGCACTTAGACTTCCCTTTTCTATAGATATATTTACGTTGTTTGAAGCTTTAAAATTCCCAAAATTTTTGTTTATATTTTTTAATTCTACATACATAATCAATCTTCCGCCTTTTTCATTTTATATTCTACAATATTACGTATAATTAACATTATCAATGATAAAATAACCAAAATAGATGATACGGCAAATGCTGCTGAAAATTTAAATTCACTATATAAAATTTCTACATGTAAAGGTAAGGTATTTGTTTTTCCTCTTAAATGACCTGATAAAACCGATACTGCACCAAACTCACCCATTGCTCTTGCAGAACATAAAATTATACCATATATAAAAGCCCATTTTATTTGAGGAAATGTTATATTTTTAAAAATTTTAAATACACTTGCACCCATCAAAGCAGCGGCCTCCTCTTGATCACTTCCTTGAGAATTTAAAACAGGAATAATCTCTCTAGATATAAAAGGAAAGGTAACGAAAATTGTTCCCAAAACAATACCAGGTACAGCAAATACTATTTTTATATTTAAGAATTCTGTTATCCCATTTGCCCAACCTATTCTACCAAATGTAAGTACAAAAATAAGTCCTGCAATAATTGGCGATACTGCAAAAGGTATGTCTATAATTGTTGTTAATATTTTTTTATGTTTAAAATGATACTTAGTTATGGTCCAAGCTGCAAACAGACCAAAAATAGTATTTACAACTAGTGCTACAATAGTTGCCTGAAAAGTAAGAACTAAAGCCTTAATAGTATATTTATCTAAAACAGCTTCTTTATATGCCTGTAATCCGTTTGACAGTGATTTTGTTATAACTACAATCATAGGCATTACCAACATAAAAAATACAAATAAAACACTTATTAAAATCAAGGTTTTTTGTATAAACGTAAGCTTTTTTTTACTTTTATATTTCATATTTAACCCCACTTTCTAACACTTGGTAAATTTATTTGCATATGATTGCATAACGTTTATAACTAACAACGTTAAAAATGAAAACACCAACATAACCAAAGCTACTGCTGTTGCACCACTGTAATCAAACTGCTCTAGTTTTCCCATAATTAAAAGCGGTGCTATTTCAGTCTTATATGGTATATTTCCTGCAATAAAAACTACACTTCCATACTCACCAATAGCACGTGCAAATGATAAGCCAAATCCAGTAAGTAAAGCTGGTTTTAATTCTGGTAATATTACCTTAAAAAATAATTTTATTCTAGAAGCACCAAGTACATTTGCGGCTTCTTCATACTGTCCATCTAAATTTTCAAGAACAGGTTGGACTGTTCTAACTACAAAAGGAATACCTACAAAAATCATAGCCAAGGTAATCCCTATTACTGTATATGATACTTTTATTCCTATAGGTGCTAGTAACGAACCTATATAACCTTTATCAGAATATAAGTTTGTCAACGCAATCCCAGCAACAGCTGTAGGCAAAGCAAAAGGTAGTTCTATTAGAGAATCAAGAAATTTCTTCCCAACAAAATCATACCTAACTAAAACCCATGCTATTATTAAACCAAATATCAAGTTTGAAATTCCAGCAATAAGAGCACAAAAAAAACTAACTTTATATGCGTTTAATATCCTCGAATCAAATACTACTCTAAAGAAATCCTTTGCACCCATGTTTAAGGTACTTAATATTAAAGAAGACATAGGTATAAGAACTATTAAACTTAATATTGTTAATGTAACCCCCACAGATATTCCAAATCCAGGTATGACTTGTTTGTTTTTTATAAATTTCATTACTAAATCCTCCAAAAAATATGTTACAATTCAGCCAAAAACAGTTTACCAAAGCTCTATGCAACTAGAAATATGTGATAAATACACGGATTCGAAATGATTTTATTTTTCTCCGCCTGTATATATTTGATCAAATAATCCACCATCATCAAAATGAACTTTTTGTGCATTTTCCCAACCGCCAAATATATCATCATCTATCTTAACTAATTTTAAATTTAAATTAAATATACCAGAAAACTCAGCTAATATATTCTCATTTATAGGTCTATAATAATTTTCACCTGCCAAACGCTGTGCTATATCACTATAAAGATATTCAAGATATTCAGTCGACACCTCTCTTGTGCCTCTTTTATCTACTACACTATCCACTATTGCAACTGGTGGCTCTGCCAAAATACTAATACTTGGAGTTATTATCTCATAATCATTTGGATGTTCTTTTAAAGATAAATATGCTTCGTTTTCCCAAGCTAATAAAACATCTCCTTGCCTATTTTCAACAAAATTTATTGTTGATGCCCTTGCTCCTGAATCTAAGATAAGAACATTTTCATATATTTTTTTTATAAATTCTTTTATTTTAGCTTCATCTCCATTAAATTCTTTATCTGCATATGCCCATGCCGCAAGATAATTCCACCTAGCACCACCAGATGTTTTAGGATTTGGAGTTATAATATCTACATTCCCCTTCACCAAATCATCCCAATCTAAAATACTTTTCGGATTATTTTTGCGAACTAAAAAAACAATTGTTGACGTATAAGGTGAACTATTGTATTTAAATTCACTTTGCCAGCTTTCATTTATCAACCCTGATTTTTCTATTGCAGAAATATCATATCCCAAAGCTAGTGTAACAACATCTGCTTCCATTCCCTCAATTACTGCACGAGCTTGTTTTCCTGAACCACCATGAGATTGGGTTATGGTAACCGATTGACCAGTTTTTTCATTCCAATATTCAGAAAACTTTTTGTTATAATCCTCATAAAACTCTCTAGTAGGATCATATGAAATATTTGTTATTTCTAAATTATCTACTTTAGATAATTTACTCTCTGTTTTTTCATCTTGATTTTTTGATGTATTTTGTAAACCACATCCTCCTATCAAGGTTACCCCTAATATAGATAATGAAAGTCCTAACAGTAAATATTTTTTCTTTTTCATAAAATTTCCTCCTTAAATTATGTTTACTAATTATATATGATTACTATGTTTTAAATTATATTCTATTTTCCCTACTATGTCAATATAAATTATATGATTTGAATTATTTTGTGAAATAAATAAAATACAATCATATATAAACATTTTATTTTATTTATAATGATAATTAAATAATTATTTTTTTACATAACATTTTACATCTATTTGTTAATTACTTAGCATTTTCATTAAAATTCAGCCACATTCATAATTTAAAATACATACCCCCGAAAGTCAAAGGTGATCGTAAAGCACAGTCGACTCCGCAGAGTCGATACCCTTGCAAACCCTAAACTTTACCTTTAGAAGTTGAATAGTAACACGCTTTTTTAACAAAACGTTAATAAAAATCAAATAAAAGTTGTGAATTAATTGACAACTAGCTATTCTAATGGTAAAATAGAATATGTATTTAATGTATGAAAGGATTGTTTACAATGGGTTTAACTTTAACAGAAAAAATTCTTAAAGATCACCTTTTAGATGGTGAATTTATCAAAGGTCAAGAAATTGGTATTAAAATCGATCAAACTTTAACACAAGACGCTACAGGAACTATGGCATACCTTGAATTTGAGGCTATGGGTATTCCTCGTGTAAAAACAGAACGTTCTGTAGCTTATATCGACCATAACACATTACAGAGCGGATTTGAAAACGCTGATGACCATAGATTTATAGCTTCTATTGCAAAAAAACATGGAATATACTTTTCTAGACCTGGTAACGGAATTTGTCACCAAGTACATTTAGAGCGTTTTGGAGTTCCAGGAAAAACTCTAATTGGTTCTGATAGCCATACTCCTACTGGTGGCGGTATAGGTATGATAGCTATTGGTGCAGGCGGTCTTGACGTTGCAGTTGCTATGGGTGGTGGTGCATACTATATTACTTGTCCAAAAGTAGTGAAAGTTGAGCTAACAGGAAAATTAAATCCATGGGTATCTGCAAAGGATGTTATTTTACAAGTTTTGAAAATAATGACTGTAAAAGGCGGAGTAGGAAAAGTAATCGAATATTGTGGTGCAGGAGTAAAAACTCTATCTGTACCTGAAAGAGCAACTATAACAAACATGGGTGCTGAACTCGGTGCAACAACTTCTATCTTCCCTTCTGACGAAATTACAAAAGAATTTTTAAAAGCACAACAACGTGAAGATGTATGGGTTCCACTAAGTGCAGATGAAGATGCTGTATATGATGAAGTGATAAATATAGATTTATCAACACTAGTTCCACTTGCGGCCTGTCCTCATATGCCTGATAACATAAAATCAGTTGAGGAAATAGGAAATATAAAAATAGATCAAGTATGTATCGGTTCTTGTACAAACTCATCTTTAATGGATATGATGAAAGTTGCTCATGTTCTAAAAGGAAAAACTGTACACCCTGATGTTTCTTTATCAATTGCACCTGGTTCAAAACAGGTTTTAAATATGATTGCAAAAAGCGGAGACCTTGCTATAATGATTGAAGCTGGTGCAAGAATACTTGAAAGTGCTTGTGGACCTTGTATAGGTATGGGCCAATCACCAAACTCAAATGGTATTTCATTACGTACTTTTAACAGAAACTTTGAAGGTAGATCCGGCACAAAAGATGGTCAAGTGTATCTGGTTTCACCTGAAATGGCTGCTATTTCAGCTATAAATGGTATTCTTACAGACCCAAGAGAAATAGGTGACATGCCTAGCTTTAAACTACCTGAATTTTTTGATATAAATGATAACATGGTGGTAGCACCTATCGAAGAAGAAAATATGTCTAGTATTGAAATACTAAGAGGACCAAACATTAAGCCTTTCCCAAATACTTCACCTTTAGAAACTGACATAGTTGCAAAATGTTCTTTAAAAGTTGAAGACAATATAACAACCGATCATATTATGCCTGCTGGAGCTAAAATATTACCTTTACGTTCAAACATTCCTGCTATTTCAAAACATTGCTTTACTGTATGTGATGCAGAATTCCCTGATAGAGCTTTAGCTATGGGAAAAAGTATTATTGTTGGCGGTGCAAATTATGGTCAAGGTTCTTCAAGAGAACACGCTGCCTTGGCTCCGTTATATTTAGGTGTAAAAGCTGTTTTAGTTAAATCATTTGCTCGTATTCATAGGGCAAATCTAATAAATGCTGGTATACTTCCTTTAACTTTTGTAAATGAAGATGATTATAGCAACATAAATTTAAACGATGAAATATATATTGAAAATGTAAAATCTGATATAGAAGCAGGAAAAAATGAACTTACTATTGTAAACAAAACAAACGGTAAATCAATCCCTGTTCTATGTGAATTAAGTGGTCGAGCAAAAGATATAATTCTTGCAGGCGGCTTGCTTGATTATACAAGAGAATCGTTGAAATAATGAATACTCTAGTTAAAAAGCTAAATACAAAAATAGAATTTTCAGCTTTAAACTTAAAATACATAGCAATTATAGCTATGTTTATAGACCATTTTGCATGGTTATTTGTAAATACCAATTCCGTTTTAGGGCAGTTGATGCATTCTATTGGAAGATTAACTGCTCCTATAATGTGTTTTTTCATTGCAGAGGGATATTATAAAACTTCAAACATAAAAAAATACTTATTTAGATTGGGTATATTTGCAGTAATTTCTATACTACCTTTTTCATTTTGTTTTTATAACTTTGCAATTATAAGATTAGGTATGATTTATTCTTTGTTCTTGGGACTGGTAGCACTTATTATACTTAAAAATAAAAAAATAGATATATTTTTAAAAATTTTATCTTTTATCTTAATTTTATACTTAAGTACATTTGGTGATTGGGCATTTTATTCTGTTATCTATGTTTGTATTTTCGGAATGACTAAGGGTAACTTCAAACTTTCTGCCATCTTATTTTCTATAGCTACTTTTGTACAAAATTTACTTATGTTTTCACCAAGCATAGATTTTGAAGATAATTTGTTTAATCCTAATATAATATTTACAAACATATTTAATTTAGCTATTTATTTAGCGTTAATTCCTTTATCTATGTATAACGGAAAATTAAGCAATAATGAAAACTATAAAGTTTCAAAAAAGAAAGTAAACTTTCATAAACTATTTTTTTATATTTTCTATCCCGCTCACCTCTTACTTTTAGGATTTATAAAAAATATACTTTTACCTTAAATAAGGTTACTATTTAGCCTCTAAAGGTAAAGTTTAGGGTTTTGCAAGGGTTTCGACTCTGCGGAGTCGACCGGGCTTTCCGGTCGCCCTGGACCTTCGGTAAAATATCTCTGCTCTATACATATAGCTTAAGCGTAACATTTTACTTGAAATAAGTTTGCTATTCAGCCTCTAAAAGTAAGATTTACTATTTTACAGGGGTTTCGACTCTGCGGAGTCGACCGGGCTTTCCGGTCGCCCTGGACCTTCGGTAAAATATCTCTACTCTATACATATAGCTTAAGCGTAACATTTTGCTTGAAATAAGTTTGCTATTCAGCCTCTAAAAGTAAGATTTACTATTTTACAGGGGTTTCGACTCTGCGGAGTCGACCGGGCTTTTCCGATCGCCCTGGACCTTCGGTAAAACATACATATGGCTGAATAGTAACGAAATCAGTAATATTTAATTAATTTAAAAATAACAAATAAATACTTGGAGGAATTCTTTTATGTCTAACAAAATTCAAATGACTACACCACTAGTTGAAATGGACGGAGACGAAATGACTAGAATACTATGGAAATGGATAAAAGATATTTTAATCATTCCATACGTTGATTTAAAAACAGAATACTATGATTTAGGTCTCGAATACAGAAATGAAACTAATGATAAAGTTACTTTTGATAGTTCTGAAGCAACAAAAAAATATGGTGTTGCAGTAAAGTGTGCTACTATTACGCCAAACGCTGAAAGAATGGGCGAATATAACCTAAAAGAAATGTGGAAATCACCAAATGGCACAATCAGAGCTATTTTAGATGGCACTGTTTTTAGAACTCCTATTATTGTTAAGGGAATTACTCCTTTTATTCCTACTTGGACAAAACCAATTACAATTGCCCGTCACGCTTATGGTGATGTTTATAAAAACACTGAAATAGAAGTAAAATCAAGTGGAAAAACTGAATTGGTTTTTACAGATGAAAACGGAAATGAAACACGTGAAACTATTCATGATTTTAAAGGAACTGGTATAATTCAAGGTATACATAATACAGATAAAAGTATAAATAGTTTTGCAAGATCTTGTTTCAACTATGCTTTAGACTTAAAGCAAGATTTATGGTTCTCAACAAAAGATACAATTTCAAAAAAATATGACCATAGATTTAAAGATATATTTAACGACATTTATAATAGTGATTATAAAGAGAAGTTTGAGGAAATGGGTATTGAATATTTCTATACTTTGATAGACGATGCTGTTGCCAGAGTAATTCGTTCAGATGGTGGATACATATGGGCATGTAAAAACTATGATGGTGATGTTATGTCCGACATGGTTGCTACTGCTTATGGAAGTTTAGCAATGATGACTTCTGTTCTCGTTTCTCCAGAAGGTGTTTATGAGTATGAAGCTGCACATGGAACAGTGCAAAGACACTATTATAAACACTTAAAAGGTGATAAAACTTCTACAAACTCAGTAGCTACTCTTTTTGCTTGGACAGGTGCGTTAAGAAAAAGAGGAGAACTTGATAATAATTCAGATTTAGTTAATTTCGCTGATAAACTTGAACAAGCTACTATTACAACTATCGAAGAAGGTGTTATGACTGGAGATTTGGCATCACTATCTTCAATAGAAAACAAAAAAACTGTTGATTCTGAAACTTTCTTGCATGAAATAAACAATAGACTGGTTAAATTAATATAATAATACGATTAGTTTATTGAAATTAACAATAAATGATAGACGATTTTAACAATTTCGTTTATCATTTATTCAAATTAACGTTATTATTCAGCCGTTAAAAGTAAATACGATTTTACATGAATTTCGACTCTGCGGAGTCGACCAGGCTTTCCGTTCACCCTGGACCTTCGGTAAAACAGCTAAGCCTTATATATATGGCTGAATATTAACAAATTAACTGATTTTAATTTAATAAAAAAATAATTTATAAAGGAGGAAAACACATGTCAAAAGACTCTATTTCATCATTGGTTATCAAAAGATTACCTCGTTATTACAGGTTTTTAGGTGACCTTGACAATTTGAATTTTATAAGAATTTCTTCAAGAGAGTTGTCTGAAAAAATGGGATTAACTGCATCACAAATTCGTCAGGATTTAAACTGTTTTGGTGGCTTCGGTCAGCAAGGTTACGGTTATAATGTGAAAGATTTACAAATGGAAATAGGCAAAATACTGGGAGTAAATAATAGAAATAAGACGATTTTAATAGGTGCAGGTAATTTAGGAAAAGCAATTGCTTCACACATTGATTTCACCAAAAGAGGCTGTGAATTAATTGGAATTTTTGATAACAACAAAGAAGTTTGCGGACAAGTTGTTGCAGATTTAACAGTATCAAACATAGATACTTTAGAAAAGTTTTGCCAAGATAACTCTCCAATGATTGCAGTTTTATGTATTCCAAAAGATTCAGCACAAAAGTTAGTTGAAAAACTATCAAAACTAAATATTAAAGCATTTTGGAATTTTAGTCATTATGATTTAAAACTAAATAACTCTGATATCATTGTTGAAAATGTTCACCTTGGAGACAGCCTAATGGTTCTATCATATGGTGTTAACACAAAATACAATAAATAATTTTTTTTATTTTCAATTCGTTAAATAATAAATAAACTTTAAAAAGTCATTTATGTAGTTTGTTTACTATATGGATTATATTTATTAAGTCCTTAATAAATATAATCCATTTTTTATTTAGTATGTACAAAAAAGATTATTTTGATTTGTATAATTTATAGAGCTATCTAATCTTAAAAAAAACGCTTGACAATAAAATAACAATTTGATATAATTAAAATACAGAATAAATCAAAATAACAAAAAATTATTTACTTTATTTTTTTAATCTATATAGATGTATTTTGTTTAAAATTCTTATCTATAAGTTAAAATTATAAACAAAAAAATAATTTTAAATAATTTATTAGGAGGATATTAATATGGGTAAAAATTCTAGTGAAAAAATCACACCTCAAATTGATGTTGCACAAATGATTGACGATTTAGTTCAAAAAGCAGACAAAGCTCTTGATGCATACATGAAACTTGATCAAAAACAAGTAGATGAAATAACAAAAGCTATGGCCCTTGCTGGATTATCTGCTCAAATGAAACTCGCTAAAATGGCTGTTGAAGAAACAGGCCGAGGTGTATTTGAAGATAAAGTTACAAAAAACATTTTTGCTACTGAGTATATTTATCACAGCATAAAATATGATAAAACAGTTGGAATAATAGAGGATAACGACGACGAAAGCTATATGGAAATAGCGGAGCCAGTAGGAGTTGTGGCTGGTGTTACACCAACAACTAACCCTACTTCAACTGTAATGTTCAAATCAATAATTTGTGCCAAAACTAGAAATCCTATTATTTTTGGTTTCCATCCTTCTGCACAGCAGTGTTCAAAAGAGGCTGCTATTGTTTTAAGAGATGCTGCTATAAAAGCAGGTGCTCCAGAAAACTGTATTCAATGGATTGATTATCCTTCTATAGATGCTACTAGTCACTTAATGAATCACCCAAAAGTTGCTATGATTTTAGCTACTGGTGGTGCTGGAATGGTTCATTCTGCTTATTCTGCTGGTAAACCTGCACTTGGTGTTGGTCCTGGTAATGCACCTTGCTTTATTGAAAAAACTGCTCCGTTACATCAAGCTTTAACAGACTTAATGTTATCAAAATCTTTTGATAACGGTATGATATGTGCTTCTGAACAAGCAGCAATTATTGAAGCTCCAATCTATGATGAAGCAGTAGAATTCATGAAAAAACAAGGTTGTTATTTTGCTACAAAAGAAGAAGCTAAGAAAATAGAACCTGTTGTTATAAATTTAGAAAAGAAAGTTGTAAATGCAGCTGTTGTTGGAAAATATGCATATGAAATAGCTGAAATGGCTGGAATTTCTATTCCAAAAAGCACAAAGGTAATTTGTGTGGAAATAGAAGATGTTGGTGAGGATTACCCACTATCTCGTGAAAAATTATCTCCAGTTTTAGCAGTAGTAAAAGCTAAGGATGTTGAAGATGGTATGAAAAAGTCTGAAACAATGCTTGAACTTGGTGGTTTAGGTCATACTGCAGTTATTCATTCTAAAAACGAAGATGTAATCCAAGAATTCGGAAAAAGAATGAAAGCAAGCAGAATAGTTGTTAACACTCCTTCTTCTTTTGGAGGTATTGGTGACGTATATAATTCAATGATGCCTTCACTAACTTTAGGCTGCGGATCATATGGAAGAAACTCTACTTCAACAAACGTTAGTGCATTAAACTTGATAAACAAAAAACGTATAGCTAAAAGGAGAGTAAATATGCAATGGTTTAAAGTTCCTGAAAGAATATACTTTGAAGCAGGTTCAGTTCAATATTTAGCTAAAATGCCTGATATATCTAGAGCTCTTATTATTGCAGACCCAATGATGGTTAAATTAGGTTATGTTGATAAATTAACTTATCAACTAGAAAAAAACTCAAACAATGTACTTGTTTCTATATTTAGTGAAGTAGAACCAGATCCAGACTTAACAACAGTTCAAAAAGGCGTTGAGGTAATGAACTCATTTAAACCAGATGTTATAATTGCACTTGGTGGTGGTTCTGCAATGGATGCTGCAAAAGCTATGTGGTTGTTCTATGAAAACCCTGAAGCTGACTTTATTGGTATGGCACAAAAGTTCTTGGATATTCGTAAGAGAATTTATAAATTTCCTAAACTAGGCAAACTTTCTAAGCTTGTAGCTATTCCTACCACATCTGGAACTGGTTCAGAAGTAACTTCATTTGCAGTAATCTCCGATAAATCTAAAAACATGAAGTATCCTCTAGCCGACTATGAATTAACCCCTGACGTTGCTATTATTGACCCAGACTTCGTTATGTCTGTTCCTAAAGCAGCAACTGCAGATACAGGACTAGATGTTTTAACACATGCTATAGAAGCTTATGCTTCAATTGTTGCTTCTGATTATACAGATGCACTTGCTTTACATGCTATAAAACTTGTGTTTGAATTTTTACCTCGTTCATACAAAAATGGTGCAAGTGATCCTATTGCTAGAGAAAAAATGCATAATGCTTCTTGTATAGCTGGTATGGCATTTACAAATGCATTTTTAGGAATTAATCACTCATTGGCACATAAACTTGGCGGTGAATTCCATATACCTCATGGAAGAGCAAATGCTTTATTACTTCCATATGTAATTGAATATAATGGAGAAAGTAACCCTTCTAAATTTACTGCTTGGCCTAAATATGGCGAGTATAAAGCACCTGAAAGATATGCCGATATAGCTAAAATTTTAGGTTTACCTGCAAAAACTCCTGAAGAAGGTGTAAAATCTCTTGTTAAAGCAATAAAAGATTTAATAAAAGAAGTTGAAATACCATCATCTATAAAAGAACTTGGTATAGATGAAAAAAAATACCTAAGTGTTATTGAAGAACTTTCTTATAAAGCATTTGAAGATCAATGTACTACTGCAAACCCACGTTTACCAAAAGTAAAAGAACTTGAAGATATTTATAGAAAAGTTTACTACGGAAAATAATAATTTTTAAAAAAATTGACATTGCATAGTTGCAATGTCAATTTTTTTTATTTTACTTAACTTCTCCTCCACCCCATTCAACAACTGTAAAACCTTTTCTCTCAAAAGTTTTTAAGTCTTGCTCTGGAACTTCTATATACTCATCTAAGGCTTTGTATGCCATAAATACTCTTAGCATGCTGTCTGGTTTTGGAGTTATATCTAAAACCGCATTATCAGTATATAAATCATCTTGGAATGAAATAAGATTATATTTGTTTTTTTCCATTCGTGTCATCCAGTAAACTATAAACTCGTTATATTCTTTTGGCGTAAGTCCCATATATTCAAGTTTTTCTTGTAAAAATGCTACTGTATCTTCTCCTTTTACAACAAAGCCTTTACTCATATCCCATTTTATATCATCTTTCCCATCCCAGAATAAGTACGAATATCCTCTTCCGTTTTCATCTTTTAAAGTTCCGTCTGGTGAAGCTGTCACACTCCATCCATCATTGTACTTTGGATATGTATACACTAGCGCTCCATTATAATCAAGCTTTACGTCTACTTTTGTTTCTTCCTCTGGGTACAAATATATGACAGGTTTATCCGTTGATGTTGTAGGATACTCTGTTGTAACATTTCCTCTATAATTTACACTTAAACATTCGTCCTTATAGTCTTCTTTATTTATTTTTATTAAAATAGCATGATTAAAAGCTGCAAAAGACTGTACTTCCTGCATATCAACATCTATATATATTTCTTCACCATCACTATACATATCCAAAATAGTATATTGTGTATTCCAATGATTAGGGTTTAATAAAATAAACACACTTGTATCAAAATCACTTTCTGTAATATAATTGTCAAAAAAAGTTTTTGGCATACTATGTTCTGTAATAAATGAATTCACTTCATCAAAAGATTTAAAAACATTGTTTCCTGTAGACATATAAAAATCATTATTGATTAAGTTCATTTCATATTTATCAATTTTTCTTATTACATTTTTATTTATTAGTAAATCTTTCAATTCTATTATATCTAAAACATCTACCACTCCGTCTACATTTACATCTGCACGTGTAACTTGATTTATTATTTCAGCTCCATTTGCTGTAAAAGCACAAAAAGAAGCTGTAATGGTTCCTAGTAAAGACAATGATATTATCTTTTTTATTTTATTTTTCATGAATATTCTCCTTAAAATTTTATTTAACACCTAACTCTACTTTATCCCCTAAAATATATTGTTTCAATAAAGCTAAATCTGCAACATCAACTACCCCATTTGAAACAACATCTGCGTTTTTAAACGCTTGTTCATTAAGTTCAGTTTCTTTAATCAAATATCTACACATATCTACCAAATCCATATTATCTATACTACCATCCAGATTTATATCTCCATATTTGTATACATTTTGCTCCATGCTTATAATACCATTTTTCACATTTGAATCTATTCTTGTTACTGAATCATTTATATAAGTTGCAAATGTTATCTTTTCATTTTTTATATTATTAACCACTCTTGGAATAGGTGCAATAGATAAATCCTCTTTTTCAACATTTTCATCTAAAACTGTCCCTTTTATAGTTAACAATATACCATCTTCTTTTAACCATGTTTCAGGTTTATTCAATAACCCTGTAGACCATAAAACAGAAACATAATTTTCGTTTATATAAGTATCTAGGCATGAATATTGTTTAGATGATAAAATCCCTAAAACTCCACCTTCCTCTTCTAGAGCAGGTGTAATAGATATATCTCCCTCAACTACTTCATTTACAACTAAATTTTTCGAATTAAAAAAAACTGCAAATTCTGCTCCTAAAATACCGTTTTCAGGTAAATTTTTTAAATAAACTTTACTTTCAAAAGTTTTATCACTATTGATTTTTGTATCCTCTATATATATTTCTACGCTTTCAGGTAAGGTAACACTTTCTTCTGCTATTGTTGTCATTCCAAATGAAAACAATGAAAAACTTGTTACTGCAAGTACCCCAGCTAAAACTTTTTTAAACTTCATATTAAACACTCTCCTTAAATTTATAATTATTTTTCTTCTTTAACTTCTGCTCCGCCCCATTCAACTACTGCAAAACCTTTTCTCTCAAAAGTTTTTAGTTCTTGTTTTGGAACCTCAATATATTCATCTAAAGCTTTAAAAGCCATAAATACCCTAAGCATACTATCAGGTTTTGGAGTTATATCTAAAACTGCATTATCAGTATATAAATCATCTTGGAATGATATCAAGTTATATTTGTTTTTTTCCATTCGTGTCATCCAGTAAACTATAAACTCATTGTATTCTTCTGGTGTCAGTCCCATATATTCGAGTTTTTCTTGTAAAAATGCTACTGTATCTTCTCCTTTTACAACAAATCCCTTACTCATATCCCACTTTATATCATCGTTTCCATCCCAGAATAAATATGAATATTCTTTACCGTTATTATCCTTCAACATACCATCTGGTGATGCTGTTACACTCCAACCATTATTATATTTTGGATATGTATACATTAAGTTCCCCTTATAATCAAGCTTTACATCTACTTTTGTTTCTTTTTCTGGATATAAGTATATAACAGGTTTTGCTGTGGTTATTATTCTATTTTCATATTTAATGGATAATGTCTGATTTAAATATTCGTCTTTTGAAATATATACAAGCAACGCTGTTGTTCCAGGATTATATGTAGTATAGACATTTACATACAGGTTATTGTTATCTATAGATACTTTTGATAAATCCAAATCTTTGTTGGTTTGATTTGGATTTATATATAAAAGCACATAATCGTTGAAATTTTCTTCATTAACTTTATTTTGAAAAGCTGAAATATCCACATTTTTTTGTGTTAAATATTCTTTAAATTCACTATATGTTTTAAAAATAATCTCATCTTGGGGTAAATTGTAAACATAAGTTAGCTTGTTTACAATCATTTTATTTATAGCCTCTTCTCTATTTTCCCCCAATACAATCTTTTTTAATTCAATTAAATCAGTAATACTTAAAGCTGAATCTCCATTTACATCCCCTCTTATATTCATAAGATTAATATTGGCTGCATTTACAACTAGGTATGAAGTACTCAAAACCGATAAAACCCCTATAGCTACCAGTACTTTTTTCATTTTCATAAAGTTAACACTCCTTAATTTTTTTTTATTCTAGAACTTCTGCTCCGCCCCATTCAACAACTGTAAAACCTTTTCTTTCAAAAGTTTTTAAGTCCTGTTCTGGGACTTCAATATATTTATCTAAAGCTTTAAAAGCCATAAATATTCTCAACATGCTATCTGGTTTTGGTGTTATATCTAAAACTGCATTTTCTGTATATAGTTCCTCTTGGAATGAAATTAAATTATATTTGTTTTTTTCCATTTGTGTCATCCAATAAACTATAAACTCATTGTATTCTTCTGCTGTAAGACCCATATATTCAAGTTTTTCTTGTAAAAATGCTACTGTATCTTCTCCTTTTACAACAAAACCCTTACTCATATCCCAATTTATCTTGTCAGTGCCATCCCAAAATAGGTATGAATATTCTCTGCCATTTTCATCTTTTAAAGTTCCATCTGGTGATGCTGTTACACTCCAACCATCATTATACTTTGGATATGTATACATTAAGTCACCATTATAGTCAAGCTTAACATCCACTTTTGTTTCCTTCTCTGGATATAAATATATGACTGGTTTTTTTGTTGTAGGATAATCTGTTGTCACAGCTCCTAAATATGTAACACTCAAGCATTCATCTTTATAATCTTCTTTATTTAATTTTATCAAAATAGAATTATTAAAAGCAATCAAAGACTGTACTGCCTGCATATCAACATCTATATAAATTTCTTCTCCATCACTATACATATCTGAGATTTCAAACATACTATTCCAGTGATTTGGATTTAATAAAATAAACACACTTGTATCAAAATCAACTTTACTTATAAAACTATCAAAGAAATCTTGTGTTATATTATTTTCATTAATATAATTATTTACTTCTTCATACGATTTAAAAACTATATTTCCAGTAGGCAAATCATTATTATTTTTTATAAAATCCACTTCATAATTATCAATTTTTCTTATTACTTTTTTATTTAGCAACAAATCTTTCAATTCAATTATATCTAAAACATCTACAACCCCATCTGAATTTACATCCCCACGTAAATTATATGCTATTGGCATATTTTCACTGATGGCCTTTACTCCATAGCATGCACTACATACTACTAAAGCTCCTAAAAATGCAATTACTTTTCTTTTTTTCATATTAAACACTCTCTTTCTTAATTAACTTTTTTAAACAGTAAAATATCACAAAATAAAAAAATATTTTTATTTATTATTAAAACTATTTATATCCATAAAAAGCTACAAAAAAAATAGCCAAAATAAAATCCGATTTTTGACTATTTTAATATTTATTTTTATAGTTACTATTCATCCATATGTGTAATGCAAAGATGTTTTACCGAAGGTCCAGGGCGACCGGAAAGCCTGGTCGACTCCGCAGAGTCGAAACTCTTGCAAAATCGTAAACTTTACCTTTAGCGGCTGAATAGTAACTTTTTATAAGATATTTTTCAAAGAATATAGAGCTTTTTTTAGACTTTCTTTTGGACACGCTATATTTATTCTTTGGAATCCATCTCCTTCTTGGCCAAACATAGTTCCACCATCTAGCCATAATTTAGCTTTTTCCACTATAAGTTTATCTAATTTTTCAGCTGGAATCCCAAGACTTCTAAAATCTATCCATAGCAAATAAGTTCCCTCTGGATTTATTACATGAGCAGTTGGAAAAATTTCTTTTATAATTTCTTTTGCTAACTCTATATTATTTTTTAAATATACAAGTAATTCATCAACCCATTTGGCACCATGTGTATATGCTGCCTGTGCAGATATAAGACCCATTATGTTTGGCTGACTATATCCTGTTTTATGTAATTCTTTTTTAAATTTTTTTAAAATTTTATTGTTCTTAATTATAATGTTTGATAGTTGCAAACCTGCTAAATTAAATGTTTTACTTGGAGATGTACAGGTAATAGTTATTTCTGCAAATTTTTCTGATATTTCTGAAAAAACTGTGTGTTTAAATCCTTCATAAACAAAGTCAGAATGAATTTCATCTGAAATAACAAGAACATTATTTCTAAGACATATTTCACCTAGCAAAGTAAGTTCCTCTTTACTCCATACCTTACCTACAGGATTATGTGGATTACATAATATAAATAACTTTACATTTTCCTCTTTTATTTGATTTTCAAAATCTTTAAAATCTATTTTATACTTTCCATCTTCATAAACAAGATGATTATTTACAATTTTTCTGTTGTTCATTTCAATTGAAGATGAAAATGGATAATAAACTGGTTTTTGAATCATAACTCCTTGATTTTCCTCTGTAAAGGCTGTTATTGCTGTACATATAGCAAAAACAATTCCTGGAGTTATAACCACCTCATTTTCTTTAAAAGAAAAATCAAATCTATCTTTATACCATTTTTTCAAAGCATCATAATAATCTTGTTTGGGTTCAGAATACCCATAAATACCATGATTACATCTTTCTATGAGTGCTTCAGATATTTCTGGTAACGATTTGAAATCCATATCTGCAACCCAAAATGGATTAACATCTAATGGCATATTTCGTTCTTTTTTAAAGTCATATTTCAAAGAATTTGTATTGTATCTATCAATTATTTCATCAAAATTATATTTCATTAAATCACCTCAAAGCATTTTCTAAATCTTCTAGCAAATCATCAACATTTTCTATTCCAACAGAAAGACGGAGTAAATTTTCGTTTACACCCAGCTTGTTTCTCAATTCCTCTGGTATAGCACTATGTGTTTGTACAAAAGGATATGTAATAAGTGTATCTACACCGCCTAAACTCTCAGCAAACATAATAAGCTTAACTTCTCTTAAAACTTTTTCAACTAATTCTATAGAATTTACTTCAAAAGAAATCATTGCACCAAAAGCTTTTGATTGTTTTTTTATTATTTCATGTTCTTTATGTTCAGGTAAACCAGGAAAATACACTTTCGTTACATTTTTGTGTTTAGATAAAAATTCGGCAAGTTTAATTGCATTTTCACATTGTCTATCCATTCTTATATGTAGTGTTTTTAGTCCCCTCAGCACAAGCCAACTATCAAAAGGAGCTAAAACAGCACCTTCAGATTTTTGTATAAGTCTAAGTTTTTCTATTATATAATCTGTTTTTGTAACAACAAAACCAGCTAAAGTATCATTATGTCCTGCTAAATATTTTGTTCCACTGTAAACAACTAAATCTATTTCATAATCTAATGGTCTTATACAGTAGGATGTAAGGAAAGTATTATCTACTATACTTAAAATGTTATTTTCTTTTGCGAAACTAGATATAAATTCTATATCTACAACTTTCATCATTGGATTTGTAGGACTTTCGACCCATATTGCCACAGTTTCTTTTTTCAAATATTTTTTCAAAGCATTTTTTTCAGTCAAATCCACATAAGTAGTTGTAATTCCAAAATGGCTATAAATCTCTTCAAAAATCCTATACGTTCCACCATACAAATCATCACATACTATAATATGGTCTCCACTTTTAAAAAGTTTTATTATGGTAGAAACAGCTGCCATTCCACTAGAAAAGGCTAACGCTTCTTTACCATTATCCAATAGGGCAATTGTTTTCTCTAGTTCCTCCCTAGTAGGATTTTGTAACCTCGAATAGTCATAACCCGTAGACTGATTTAAACCTAAATGTCTAAATGTTGCACTTTGATAAATAGGAGTACTAACAGCACCTGTTTTTTCATCATACCCCTTATTCCCATGAACTGTTATAGTTTCAAATTTATATTTATTCATAATTTTCACAACCTTTAAAGAATAGTATTCATATATAATATATATGAATTTATGTATTTAATTATAAACGAATATTTTAAAAATGTCAAGGGTATAAATTATTATTTGCTAATATGAAATTCAACTTTTTAGAATTTTATTTGTAAGTTTCCATAAAATATTTTGCACCTGCTCTGTTATGTATATTTCTTCATCTATTACTTCAACATAATAACTATTTATTATACTTTTCTTATGTTTTTTTAAAATTTCTAAGTAATCATTATTAATTTTTCTTGGAAAACGTATGCTAGTATAAAATGATTCTATGAATTTAAAGCCTTTTACTTCTGCTAAAGCTTTAAATTCATTTTCAGTATAAAATTTAACATGACCATCTTTTTTAAGTCCCATATATTCATCAACAAAATGTGAAGTATCCATATCATTTGGGGTAGGATCTGAAATAAAAAGATAACCATTTGGTTTCAAAACTCTTGTAATTTCATCAAAAGACTTAGAAATATCCGGAAAGTGATGAAATGCATAATACTATTTAGACTCTAAAACACTTTACTTCTTATTGAGCTTAGTATTCCAAAAAAAGAATTTACAGAAGAACAAAATTTATATTCAAAAGATATTCAATCGTTACCATTAAGCTTATAAAGTAAAATTTAAATTATTGCAAGGGTTTCGACTCTGCGGAGTCGACCGGGCTTTCCGGTCGCCCAATGTCGTCAACTTAAGGAATATTAAAAAATTCATAAAAAATTTACAAAAAAACACTTGACAAAATGTAAAAAATATGC
>Ga0209373_10000411_pt1 | contig 72053 bp, 52 predicted proteins | sample Higcelweek5metaG_FD_187173 | JGI IMG/M metagenome (GOLD analysis project Ga0209373, IMG submission 187173) | Freshwater pond sediment microbial communities from the University of Edinburgh, under environmental carbon perturbations - High... | ecosystem: Environmental > Aquatic > Freshwater >...
CAGTCAAAAAAGGATACACCTATATAGGAGGCCCTGCAGGAACCACAGCCGGATATGGCGGCGGTGTACTTATCGACGGCGGCATTGTTCAGAACTGCATTATTCAAAACAATGTGGCTGCCATACGGCCTCCAAGCCCCTACACCATCCCCGGCACTTACGTAGCCAGTATTGGCGACATTTACTGCACCGATGGAACGATCCTTAGACCCACCTATCATATCGATGCAAATGGCAAATATGTTGCAACTCTTGCGGCATCATATTTTACTGGTCACACCCCTATGGGCATTGTTTACTATGTAAATCCGGCTCCTTCCGCAAAGGAATTTTTTATTATGGGAATTCCGAAACTGAATTCTGGGAACACTACTGTTGACGCTTCTTGCAACTGGGTAAACGTCTCACCTTCCGTAGACATTCCAACCATACCTTCATATGCAACTGCCGATGCTGCAAAATCAGATACCGCAGGTTTTACAAATACTAGAAATATGGTGACGGCAGCAAATAAATGGGTTGCAGATAAGACGCCCTGGACTGATTTTGAAAATGGAAATTCCGGTGTCAAATACGCAAGATACTATAACTTCCCAAGCGGAACTTTAGGTCGCTGGTACCTGCCGGCTGCTGCTCAGATACTACACCTGTGGGTTGTCTATCCTCAAATGGATGCTTGCGCAAGATTATTAAAAGACAACGGATGGACTGTTCTACAATCGCTATATACGAATATTAATTCAACTATTTTCCCATGCCCGGGATATAAATATTGGACATCCTCCGAACAAAACGCTGACAACGCTTGGGTATTAAACACAGATTCATATCCTTGGACGCAGGCCTCTCTTGGCAACGCAAATAAAACTGCAGGAGGTATGATTGCTATCCCTGTATCAACAATTAAAATGTAATGCTATGCAGAGTTATTCTCCAATAAAAAGCAAAATGCTAACAAATACATTTTTTACGTTCCTATTGCTCGCATTGTCAACTATAGCAAGCGCGCAGACAGAATCGGAAGGTGGCGGGGTTTATTTAAAGAACGGTGGCAAACTAATGAGCAGCATCGTTACCCAAAACTATGCATTAAAAGGATTTGGAGTATCGGGAACCTCCGGAGAAGTACTGAATAGCAATATCAATAATAATTTATACCTGAACAAGGAAATCGTTGTTCCCGGTGACATTTTAATGAACGATGGAACTGTCTATACGCCAAACACAACAGGGGCTTTAATTTTCCCGACCGGATATACAGTCGCAAACGTTATTGGGGTTTGTTTCTGGACCAATGAAAGTAATGATTTTGTAAATGCAAAATCTCTTGTTATCGCTATTAACGAAAATTCGAGCATTACGTGGGCACCGACAACTACCAATAATGTTGACATACCGAACCTGCCAAACTTTGGAGACCCAGCCGCTGCCATTTCCGACAAGGAAGGATTTACAAATACAGCCAAAATAGTTGCCCATTTGGGTCTACTTAACAATCCTGCGCTAAGTTCAAGATACGCAGCCAGATATTGTTATGAATACGGTACAGCTGCCGGTGTTTGGTTTTTACCTGCACTTAATCAGCTCGTAGAAATATATCGTACCCTAAGTATCGTCAATCCAGTTCTAAGTAGACTTAACGCATTACAGTCCAGCATTGTGCCAATTTCAACTTCCGGGAATTATTGGTCTTCGTCAGAGCGGGCTGATTATGGTGCATGGCCATTTAGCTTTTCTTCTGGTTCACCAACATATGACACAGGAAAAACACAAACACATAGGGCGAGAGCCATAAAAGTAATAAGTAAAACCAAGTAAAGCATGAAAATCAAAACCATCCTGTTTGCTTTTGCGGTTATTACGCCTTTGATGTGCGCCACGGCCGCCTCTCCCACTAATGGAGTTTCAGGCTCCATCAGTCTGAAAAATTGCATTGTATATAGCAATGATGAATTTGATCAAATTGCCTCAACTGTTACGATAATCAATTCGGGTGTACAACCTAATTCAGACACGACTTTGCCTACGGGAACAGGAAACTTTTCACTCACAGCCATAACTACTCACAAAGATGCGGCAGCTGTTATCACTTCCGAAGCCCTGTCCTATTATTTATCGCCACAATCATCATTAGTCAACAAAGGCATAAATATTGGTTATTTATCAACAAAAGACATCAACGGAAACGACCGTACTTACAATGGAACTGTAGATATAGGCGCTGTTGAATACTCAATGATTACCAAAAACCCGGGTAGCAACTGGGCTTCAGCTTCCGACTGGAGAATTGGCCGGGTGCCCACCGTTGATGATATTATAACGATTAGAACGGCAACACAGGTAACAACAACAAATGCTGTATGTAAGAAGATTTTAGCCATAGAAAGTGGCGCTTCGCTGACTGTAAATGCAGGTATGCAACTTACTGTAAGCGAAACCATCACCAACACCGACGCCAATCGATTGATTATTAAAGCAAAATCATCAACTGCCGAAACTACTGCAAATGGCTCATTGATCTTTCAGAACACATCGGCCAATCCTGTTTCTGCAACTGTTGAAATGTTCAGCAAATCCAATTACGATTTATCACGCCCGGCCAACAACAGATACAACTGGCAGTTTTTCGGAATACCCGTGGAAGCTATTCCGGCCAATCCGACTTTTTATGGAGCATATGTACGCATACGAATTGAAAATAGCACCGACATCACTAAACATTGGGTATCGCTCACCAATGCGTCACAAGTGATTCCATTTCAGGGCTACCAGATTTGCTATGCTACGCCACGTAAAGTTTGGTTTTCGGGCAAATTGGTAAACCGCGATTACAATAGCGGACAATTGGCAAAAAGCCCGGGTACAGATGTTTTGTATGCCGGTCAGCATTTATTAGCCAACCCCTACACTGCTGCCATCGACATAAAAAATATAGAATTTGGCAACGACATGGACAAAACAGTTTACCTTTACAACACAGGAACATTTAGCCAATGGGAAGCCAACTCTTCAAAACAAGGAGGGAACCCCGGTCAGTACTTTGGAATTCCCCAAAACAGAGCAGGCGATCCCGGAATTCCCAGCCAGATTCCATCAATGAGTTCAATGCTTGTAAAAGTAAATAATTCAACATCCAATGCATATGTGAAAATAAATTACAATGCTGCAATAAAACAAAACACGGAACAACAAAGAGTAAAAAGAGAAAGTGCAGAGACTACGGAAGACATCTGCAGCCTAATTGATTTGGAAAGCAAATCTTCCAGCGATAGACTCTGGCTTTTTGCTGACGAAAAATTATCGCGTAACTTCGACAATGGGTACGATGGATATAAATTATACATTTCACCAAACATAGCGCAAATTTACGCCATTGAACAGGATGGAAACTACCAGATCAATTCGGTAGATGATTTGAATAATACGACAATCGCATTTCAGCCGGGCGAAGATACCGATTATCAACTTATTTTCAATAATCACAATTTAGAAAAAAGGTACTCAAAGCTATTGCTCTTTGATTTGGCAAAAGAAAAAGTGATGGATGTTACCGCCAATGGTTCAGTTTATAATTTCACTGCCGATTCGAAATTAAATACTCTTGCCCGGTTTAAACTGATTACCGAAAAGAAACAAACGCCGGATGTAGATCCATCGAAAGTCGGATTTTACACCGACAACAACAACCTGCACATCTACAATTATGGGAATACCGGCAATGTAATGATATACGATATCTCAGGACGGTTATTATTTCAGCGGCATTTATATCCGAATGGTATCACCACCATAGCTTTGCAAAAACAAACCGTTTACATTGTGAAAACAATAATACCGAATGAAACAACATCAACAAAAATAATTATTGATTAGCATCAAAAAAAATATAATTACTTATTTCGGACAACGCACAGTACTTCCAAAAAATTTAGCTACCTTTGCACCCGAATTTAAAAACAACTATACGTTGTGAGTAAATATCCGAATTTCACTGCTTTATATTGGCAGTATGCTTACCAAAATGGTACACGTTTTCATTAACGAATGAAATTATCGCCGGATGACTACTCTAAAACGTGTACTAAAAAACTAAAAATGACATTCAAAGAATTAAATTTGAAGGCTGATATATTATCGGCCATCGAAGAACTTGGGTACGAGCAACCTATGCCCGTACAGGAAAAAACCATCCCTTTTATGTTGGAGCAAACCGCTGATTTAGTGGCTTTAGCTCAAACCGGAACGGGTAAAACTGCGGCTTTCGGGCTACCGGTACTGAACATGATTGACGCCACCCGCAAGCAAGTGCAGGCATTGGTACTGGCACCTACCCGTGAATTGTGTATTCAGATTGCCAACGACCTGAAAGGCTATTCGAAAAACATGCGCGGCATGCGTATCGTCCCTGTTTACGGTGGCGAAGACATTCGCACACAACTCCGGCAGCTCGACACTCCTCCTCAAATTATTGTAGCCACTCCGGGCCGACTGATCGACCTGATCGAACGTGGTAAAATTGAGTTGGGCGCTATCGACTTTCTGGTTTTGGACGAAGCCGATGAAATGCTCAACATGGGTTTCAAAGAAGACATCGAAACCATACTACAACGCACCCCCGATAGCCGTCGGACGATGCTTTTCTCGGCCACCATGCCAAAGGAAATTGCAATGATCGCTCGCAAGTACATGAAAAACTTCGAGGAAATTACCGTTGGCACCAAGAACTCGGGAGCTGAGAATGTAGAACATATTTATTATGTTTCGCAGGCTAAACAACGCTACCTGGTGCTGAAACGTATTGTGGATTTGAATCCTGATATTTATGGTATCGTTTTTTGCCGTACCCGTCAGGAAACCAAAGAGGTGGCAGATCATTTGATGCACGATGGCTATAACGCCGACGCACTTCATGGCGACCTTTCGCAGGCACAACGCGATACGGTGATGCAGAAATTCCGTATCCGTAATATTCAACTACTTGTGGCAACTGATGTAGCTGCACGTGGATTGGATGTAAGCGATTTGACACATGTGATCAACTACAATTTGCCCGATGATGTTGAAATATACACACACCGTAGCGGTCGTACCGGTCGCGCTAACAAAAAAGGCGTTTCTGTATCCATCATTCATTCTAAAGAAAAATTCAAGATCAAAGACATTGAGCGCATGCTTAAGAAGAACTTCGAACAGCAACAAATCCCTAACGGATTAGAAGTTTGTAAAAAGCAATTGTTCTTTTTGATTGACCGCATGCAAAATGTGGAAGTAAACGAAGAACAGATTCTTCCTTACATACCACAGATAATGAATCAATTAAATGATCTAAGCAAAGAAGAAATTCTGAAACGTTTTGTTTCGTTAGAATTTAACCGTTTCCTCGAATACTACAAAGATGCTGACGATTTAAATTATCGCGAAAGATCCGACAGAGATGACCGTGGAGAGCGCGGACAGAGAGCTGAGCGTGGAGAAAGAGGAGAACGTGGCGCCAAGTCGGGTAACCGCATTCGACTAAAAATGAACATTGGCGATCGCGAAGGCATTGATCCGAAACGTTTCCTTGGAATTATAAACGATGTAACCGGCGACAAATCAATCAGCATTGGCGCCATTGAAGTAACGAACAAGTTCACTTTCTTTGATGTATTTGCCGATCAGGTAGAAAAAGTGGTTACTGCTTTTGCCGGCGAGTCGGATTATCAGGTTTCGGAAGCCAAAGGAAGTAAATCCTTCGAAGGTGGTCGGAAACCTGAATATCGCACACGCAGCAATTCATCCGAATCACGCTCGGGAGGCTATCGTGCAAGCGAAAGAAGTCCGCGTTCAACTGAAACTTCCGGTGGCGGCGACAAGCCATGGCGCAGTCGCGAACGCACCGATGAACGTGGAAGCCGCAGACCTTCTGCAACAGGCGGGGAGCGAAAAAGCAGTACTTACCGAAAACGCTCATAAATTACACATAACTCAACAAACGGATCATTTCTTAATGGAATGATCCGTTTTTGTTTTTTATAAAAAAAAACGAACAACAAAAAGCAAAATTTCGAATTTATTTTTTTGAATAAAAATGCAACAGATTTAGAAAATAGCTTTATAGTTTAATTTAATTGTATTATTTTTGCGTTTTAATATATTTTTACAGACACAGAAATAACGATCAAGAATACAGCCATTTCTATTCATAACCTTCATTCGAATCTGTTTTTTTACTTTCCTTTCAGCTGATTTTTGATGTTTGAATTTCATTACGGGCACGCTTAGGCTGGCCTTTTATTTTTTTGATAACCGAAGACGTATATGTCCGAAACAGAAACTATATTAATAAATAAATTCAATTAATCAACTAAAAATCAACGTTTATGAGAAAAGCAATTTTCGCATTGATGCTGCTTGTCGCAATGTCGGCACAGGCTCAAACCAATCTGCAACTTCACTACGATTTCGGGAAAGATCGGAATTATGTAACCACCACCCTCGAAATGTTCAAACCGGACAAATGGGGAAACACCTTCTTCTTTGTAGATTTTGATTATAACATGGGTGAGCAAAACCATCCATCATCTGCCTATATGGAAATTGCCCGCTGCTTAAAATTCTGGAACGGACCACTTAGTCTGCACGTTGAGTACAATGGTGGATTGGGCACATTCAATGCAGCAGGTACCGAATTTGCTTTTCCTATCAACAATGCTTATTTGGTTGGGCTTGACTACGGTCTGAATAATGCAGACTTCAGCAAAACACTGAACATCAAAGCACTTTACAAACACATTGCTGGCAAACAGGAATCGGCTCAGCTGACTGCTGTTTGGGGATTGCACTTTTTGAATCGCAAGTTAAGCTTCACCGGTTTTGCCGATTTATGGCTCGAGGACAATACCTTTGGTATCAATAACACAACAAGCACTGTATTTATTACAGAACCACAACTTTGGTACAACTTTGGCGAACATTTTTCGGTGGGTACCGAGGTCGAAATCGCTACAAATTTTGCCGGTGTAGAAGGAGTGAAAGTATGCCCAACTTTAGGTGCTAAATGGAATTTCTAACCGTAAAAACAGTAAAATCATGTTCGAAAAATATTTTAAACTAAAAGAAAACGGCACAAATAAGCGCACTGAGGTTATTGCAGGGATTACCACCTTTTTAACAATGGCCTATATCCTTGCCGTTAACCCAAGTATATTGTCGGCTACAGGAATGGATGCCAACGCATTGTTCACCTCAACAGCCATAGCTTCTATTGTGGCTACATTGATAATGGCATTATGGGCCAAGCTTCCGTTTGCACTTGCTCCTGGAATGGGACTCAACGCTTTTTTTGCATTTTCGGTAGTACTGGGAATGGGATATTCATGGCAATTTGCATTGACAGCTGTACTTATCGAAGGTATTATATTTATTCTGCTTACCCTTTTCAATGTACGCGAAGCAATTGTTGATTCAATTCCCAAATCGGTGAAAACAGCCATTAGCGCAGGGATAGGACTTTTTATTGCTTTTATCGGACTTCAAAATGCAGGTGTAGTTGTGAAAAACGATGCTACTTTAGTACATTTAGGTGATATTACAACCGGATCTGCGCTTTTAGCTATGATTGGATTAGTGGTTACTTCGGTATTGATTGTAAAAAAGATTAAAGGCGATTTGCTGATTGGTATTGTTTTAACTGCCCTGATCGGAATTCCAATGGGAATTACCCAAATCAATGGCATCGTAAGCACTCCTCCTTCTATAGCTCCAATTTTCTTCCAGTTCGAGTTTACAAACATTCTAAGTTTTGACATGCTTATCGTAGTGTTTACATTTTTGTTTGTCGACATTTTTGATACACTCGGAACGCTGGTAGGCGTATCGACAAAAGCCAATATGCTCGATAAAAACGGCAATGTACCCAACATTAAAAAGGCATTTATGGCCGATGCACTGGGAACAACATTCGGAGCTATGCTGGGAACAAGCACAGTAACTACCTATGTAGAAAGTGCTGCCGGCGTTTCGGAAGGTGGACGTACAGGTATGACTTCGTTGATAACTGCTATCTGTTTTGCGGTTGCATTGTTCTTTGCACCTGTATTTTTGGCAATTCCGGGAGCAGCAACAGCTCCGGCTCTTATTCTTGTAGGTTTATTTATGATCGCCCCTATCAAAGAACTTGATTTTAACGACTATTCTGAATCGATTCCGGCATTTATATGTATTTTGGCTATGCCACTTACATACAGTATTGCCGAAGGAATTACTTTGGGTGTATTAAGTTATGTATTCATCAACGCATTGGCAGGAAAATTCAAGAAACTATCCATTGGAATGTACATTTTGGCAATCCTGTTTATTCTGAAATATATATTTATCTAAAGATATTCATTGAATGACAACCAACAAAAACCTTCTGCTTCACAGCAGAGGCTTTTTGTTTTTTAAAATCAAATTACTTATCTTTGTCCATTATCAAAAAAAGATGGAAACACCAATATTAAACGAAGCAAAAAAGACCTACAACGAACCCATGCATACCTGCGAGCACATCCTGAACCAAACAATGGTGCGAATGTTTGGGTGTGGCAGATCGGTCAATGCTCATATAGAACGACGGAAAAGCAAGTGTGATTACCTTATGGCAAAAGCGCCAACTGATGATCAGATTGCTGAGATAATACATAAAGTAAATGAAATCATCCGACAAAATTTACCGGTTACGGAGGAATTGATGAGCAGAAATGAAGCAGCAAAAATTGCTGATTTATCAAAATTGCCCGATGATGCTTCCGAAACCTTACGGGTAATCCGGGTGGGCGAATACGATGCCTGTGCCTGCATTGGGCAGCATGTGGACAATACTTCAGAACTCGGAACTTTCGAAATTATAAGCCACGATTTTGAAAATGGACGTTGGCGGGTACGATTTAAACTCGTTTAAAACAAAAAAAAACCACTTTTCAATAGAGAAGTGGTGTTTTTCTTGTTGAAATAATATGCATCAGAGTATCAACATGGCATCGCCATAGACTCCAAATCTGTAGCCTTCTTTTAAGGCCACTTCGTATGCGTTCATCACATGATCATAATCTCCAAAAGCAGCCGTAAGCATTAACAGCGTTGAATATGGCAGGTGAAAATTGGTAATCAATGAATTAGCTACTGTAAAATCATAAGGCGGGAAAATGAATTTATTCGTCCAGCCATCAAATGTTTTAATTCTGCCTTCGGTTCCGGCCACAGTTTCGAGCGCGCGCATAACCGTTACACCTACAGCACATATATTTTTCCCTTCATCATGGGCTTTATTGATTGTATCGGCAGCCTCTTGCGTTACCGCCATTTGCTCCGAATCCATTTTGTGTTTTGTAAGATCCTCCACATCTATCTCCCTGAAATTACCCAAACTCATGTGCGACGTAACAAAAGTACTTTCTATGCCTTTAATCTCCATACGTTTCAAAAGTTCGCGACTAAAGTGCATCCCCGCAGCAGGAGCAGATACGGCACCCTCATTTTTCGCAAAAATAGTCTGAAAACGTTCAGCATCATCAGCCTCCACTGCGCGGGTTATATTGCGTGGCAGTGGTGTTTCGCCCAAATTGAATAAACTTTTCTTGAATTCTTCGTGTGTACCATCGAACAAAAAACGCAGTGTACGTCCGCGAGAAGTTGTATTGTCAATTACTTCGGCTACAACAGAATCATCCTCACCAAAATACAATTTATTTCCTATCCTTATTTTACGGGCAGGCTCCACAAGCACATCCCAAAGGCGCATATCATGATTTAACTCTCGCAACAGAAAAACTTCGATTTGCGCTCCTGTTTTCTCCTTGTTACCGAATAAACGAGCAGGAAAAACTTTCGTATCGTTGAATACAAACAAGTCATTTTCATTGTAGTATTCAAGCACATCTTTAAAAACACGATGTTCTATTTCACCTGTTTTACGATGCAAAACCATTAAACGTGACTCGTCACGATGCTTTGACGGATACTGAGCAATAAGTTCGTCGGGCAATTTGAATTTAAACTTCGATAGTTTCATATTTTTTTCTTTTGTGATGTTTCTTTATTTTATTCTCTCGACGAACCACTTAGAGTACGTTCGAAAAGACACACTATGATATTTTTATTAAAATCAGGACATTTGCGACAAAATATCCTCTTCAACAAAAAGAAGCATATCTTCAATTTCCTTGCAGTCTTCAAGTTTCACGTCTCCAATCCGGGTACGTTCCAAAGCTGTGAGATGAGCGCCGCTACCGAGCGCCACACCAATATCACGAGCCAATGCCCGAATATACGTTCCTTTGCTACAAACAACTCTGATTTTTAAAATGGGGAGCGAAAAGTCGAGCACTTCAATCTCATCTATAACCAATAACTTGGGTTTTAGTTCAATATCTTGTCCATCGCGGGCATAATCGTAAGCTCTTTTGCCATCTACCTTTACGGCTGAATACATAGGAGGTGTTTGCCATATCTCACCAACAAACCCGCTTATCACTTTATCAACAAGCTCTCTGTTTATATGTTGTACCCCAAAAACCGCATCCACTGGCAATTCTAAATCAAAAGATGGCGTAGTAGCTCCCAACTCCAATGTCGCAATATACTCTTTGGTCTGATACTGAAAACTTTCTATCAATTTGGTGGCTTTACCTGTACAAATAATCATTACACCAGTAGCCAACGGATCAAGAGTTCCTGCATGTCCTACCTTTAATTTCTTTACTTTCAACGTTCTTTGCAACTTCCAACGCAACTTGCTTACCAAATTAAACGATGTCCAATGCAAAGGTTTTTTGACGTAAAGAACTTCTCCTTCTATAAAATTCATTTTTTGTTATATGCTGTAATACGCATCACTGCGGATTTGTTTTTTTTAGATAATACTTAAATCGACACCTATCGCCATCAACACCAAAAGAGCAAGCCCTACTACGATGCGATAATAACCAAAAGCTTTAAAACCGTACTTCGTCAGAAAATCGATAAAAAACTTTATGGCGGCTATGGCCACAATAAACGCCACAACGTTGCCAATAAGTAAAGTTACCAAATGGTCGGTCAGTAAAGAAACACCTGCGGGGTCGGTTACTAATTTCATTAGTTTATAGCCCGAAGCAGCAGCCATTGTGGGAACAGCTAAAAAGAACGAAAACTCAGCAGCATTCTTACGCGATAGCTTGGTAGTCATTCCACCTACAATTGTCGCCATCGAGCGCGAAACTCCGGGAACCATAGCAATACATTGAAAAAAACCAATCTTCAACGCACGCTGCCATGTCATTTTCTGATTTTCAACTGGTTTATTGAACCATTTGTCTACAAAAAGCATAAACACCCCTCCGATGACCAACATCAGCGCAACTACAAAAACATTTTCGAGCATAGCGTCAATATAGTCGCTGGCCAAAAAACCAATAATAGCAGCCGGAATAAAAGCAATGAACAATTTCCAGTAAAAATCGAAAGTCTGAAAAAAACGTTTCCAATATAGCACTACCACCGAAAGGATGGCTCCAAACTGGATATTGACCGTAAATGCCTTTACAAATTCAGTACTTTCAATGTTCAACAGACTTTGTGCAATGATCATATGCCCAGTTGACGAAACTGGTAAAAACTCAGTCAAGCCCTCAACAATAGCGATTATAATCGCTTCTAAAACACTCATTATTGTTTACTTTTGGGTTTGTACAGAATGGCAAAAATCATAAATATAAATCCAAAAAACGAAATCATTGGACCCACAGTTATTCTTCGCGTACTGAAAATATCAGGGTTAAATTCCGTTACAGTTGCCGGACCTGTCATTAAAATAAATCCTAATACTATGATTGCAAAACCTACAGCAATAAGCAGAAAGTTTATTTTTCCTAATTTTAAATGCTTGTTATTTTCCATTTTATTTATCGTTCTTTATCTATTATCTTTTGTCTGATCTCTTTTGTCTGATGATCTACGCATAATACATGTCATGCGTTTTCATTTTCAGGTATCTGCCTACAGCAAAATAACTCGAAACCGTAGTAAGCACTATTCCTGATACAATTACTATGAGTGAAACCAAAATAATTGTAAGTGGGTTGAGCGCTAAACCTGTCAAACCAAATTCAATCATTATGTAATAAACTATACCAGCGAGCATTAGCAACGAAATAAGCGAAGCGAATAAACCATTCAGCATCCCGCTAAGCAAATATGGCTTACGAATAAACCAATTGGTTGCTCCTACTAACTTCATTGTATTGATAAGAAAACGGTTTGAGTATACACCTAACCTTACAGTGTTGTTGATAAGTGCCACCGAAACTATGAGTAAAACAATAGCAAGCCCCAACAAAACGAGACTCGCTTTTTTCACATTTTCATTCACCAAACTTACAATATCTTTTTGGTAAGCAATCCGGTCGATATGTTCGAATGTATTCAACTTTGCTTCGATCACTGCCACACTGTCGGGAGTAGCATAACCGGCTTTAAGTTTCACCTCTATTGAGGCTTTTAGCGGATTGTAACCCAAAAAATCTTTCGGATCCTCACCTAAGGATTCGATATGGTCTTTCAATGCATCCTCTTTCGAAACGTAGGTGATCGATTTCGCAAAAGGAGCCGAAGTAAGATATTTCTCAATCCGTTGCTTGTATGAATTACTTATTTCATCATCCAACACAATGGAAAGATTAATATTTTCCCTCACATACACACTTACATCTCTTGCCACAAAAAGCAAAAGACATATCAAACCAACCAAAAACAAAACCAACGACATACTTAAAGTAGAAGTCAAATGTATACTTCTGAACCTTTTCTTTGGTTTTTCCTGATTTTTTCTACTCATAAAAAGTCTCCTTTGTCTTTTTAATTTAATTGCTCTTTTGATTTTTTAATCTGAATAAAGGCGAAAACCAGCAAGCTCAACACCAACAACACAGAAGAAGTAAGCGCAATTATATTTCCGATACGATACGAAGCCGGTTCAAACTTAAACTCAATTTCATACTTTCCTGAATGCAGTGGCATGGCACGCAACAAATAGTTAGCACGAATATATTCCGCCTTTTTACCATCGACATAAGCATTCCAGCCTTTGTCATAATAAATTTCGGAAAAAACAGCCAGCTGATCGGTTTTCGAATCGAAAGAATAAATCAGGTGATTTGGCTTATAAGATATTAATACAATATGAGCCGAACTGTCAGGTGTTAATTTTGCCGGTAGTTGTGCAGCAAACGCTTTATCGACCACCACTTCATTTTTTGTGTCAATTTTTCCTACCAACATCATTTCTTCGTTAGCATCAGCCGCAACTTTCACGTTCTTTACAAACCAAACGTTTCCATTGGCATAAGGGTTCACAAGCGGAGCGGCATCTTTATTGTAAATTACATACTTCATATTCAGCATATTCAGCACTCCTAACGAGTCGAGCGTAGGAGTAATTTGCTCAAAAGTCTGCGCTTTACCAAATGCGCCGAACAGTTGCCCTATTTCTCCTTCTATCTGCATATTAATAAGTTCCTGATAACGACGCAATTTAGCAGCATGATACCCACCAATATTTTTATGGAAATACGAAGGTTTTGCATCATTAAATATATTCACCGAAGCATCAAGCACTCTGTATTGCGTTTGATCCTGAAGAATCATTTTATCTGCATTCGAAGGCTCAATCAATGTTTCAATTTTGCGTTTACGTGCAAAGTTATCATCATTCAGATAGCGTTTGGCCACCGGCATTAAATCGGCCAAAAATAAAATTCCAAAGAGACTAATCATTAAACTGGTCTTCAGTTTATTGTTGGCATATAAAAAAATTAAAAGCGTTGCAGCCAGAATAAAGCCCAAAGAGCGAAATGCATCTGAGCGCAACAAAGCTTCACGGTCGAGCGGTAAAGTTTCTTTCAAAAAACTGTAGTCACCTTGCAGCTGAGCATCGCCTGGAGCTACAAAGCTACCCGACAGCGATGGAATCAATGCGAACAATAAAGATATTCCACCGGTAATACCGGCGCTGATAAGCAATGGTTTTATTAATTTCTTTTTATCCCGCTCAGGGTTCAAAATTTCTTTCAGCGCCAATACAGCAATAAGCGTGATGCCAAATCCGGTCGCCACTAATGTCATCGACACCGTCCGGAACTTGTTGTACAAAGGCACATAATCGATAAAAATATCAGTAAGCCACATAAAATTCCGACCCCACGAAAGCATTAATGTGAGCAAAATCATTGGCACCAACCAAAACAATATCCTTTTCTCGACAAGAAAAAATCCTAATACAAAAAGTAAAATAACAACTGCACCTAGGTAAACAGGCCCTGAAGTTCCCGGCTGATCGCCCCAGTAAAGCGGAAGCTGCATTTCCTTCATGAATTTATCTACATTAGGCACACCCAGACTTTTTAACCTTTTTCCGGTTTCGCTATCTGCCTTCAGTAAACCACCACTTGCGCCCCCTTTAAAATCAGGTATTAGCAAAGTCATCGTTTCATCCACACCATAACTCCATTGGGTGATATAATCTTTATTCAAACCATGTTGCGAATTCTGAGTATCAATATCGAGTCCGTTCGATTTTCCACGCATAGTATACTGACTATATTCATAAGTGGTAATCAACGAAGTAGCATTCATCCCGAGTGCAACAATAGCAGCTATCAGCACAAGGCCGGTGGATTGAAGAAATGACTTTATTTCTTTGTTTTTAATGCTGTATATAAATTCGACAACACCAAAGAAAAGAAGTATAAAAAATGTGTAGTACAAAATCTGAACGTGATTAGCCCTTACAGCTAAACTCAGAAAAATAGCTGTAATGATACTGCCAATTATTTTTTTGCGCCCGAATGCCATAAAAACGCCTCCAATCAAAGGCGCCATATAAGCAATCGTAATGGCTTTTGAATTGTGACCGGCAGCTATTATTATAAAATTGTACGAAGCGAACGAAAAAGCAATAGCCCCTACTATAGCCAGCCAGGGCCGAATGCCGAATGCCAATAAAAGAATATAAAACCCAATCAGATATAGCATCAGATTATATACTGTATTGGGATACAAATGAATAACATCCTCAACATATTTAATCAGATTGGCTGGCTGTGCCATCGAAATTTGGTAAGTTGGCATACCACCAAACATCGAGTTGGTCCACAAAGTTACATCGTCATGCGATTTATTATAGTCAATGGTCTCTTTGGCCATATACATCCAGCTCTCCGTATCGTGTCCTATTAGTTGCTTACCTTCCAAAACAGGTTTGAAGTAAAACATTGAAATAATTGTAAACAACAATATAGCTGCTATATGTGGAGTAAATCGGGCAATAATTGTTTTATTCATGGATAATTCTAATTTGAATAAGAGCAGTTTTTGGGAAAAATCACACAAAAGTACAACAATTATTCTCTATCAGTAGCTCATAGGCGGTTAAAAAAACGAAAATCATCCTTTCATACTACACATACTACAATAGTATGTCGTATTTTCAACTTCATATTCACACAATCCTTTGCACATTCAATTTCAAAATAATGCCAAAAGCGCTCCGACACATTTATCGTTATGCGTCCTGAAACATTTGCGTAAACCTACGGGTCCAAGATATCAATAAAAACATAACATTTTAGTTCCATATGCATTAAATACATTAAATACATTAAATACATTAAATACATTAAATGCAATACCCCTTTCTTCACGAACATCGATTTTTATCAGCCTGAAGATCGAAAAATTACAAAGCAAAGCATATAAACAAATCTGGTCTAAAGTGCAAACGAATGTTAAACTTGAGGCAATCGGAAAAATTATTTATAATAAATAGTACAGATGTAGTAAAAATTCCATACTTTTGTAGCAATATATTTCAAAGGATAACAATAACCTTAGCATTTATCTGTTAACATGTTGTTTTAAAGACAATTGATCAGAAAAAAGGAGTTTTTATCCAATTGTAATAATTACAAAATAATATTTTATTAAAATTTGGGCACACACAATTTTTTTTTCGATTTTCTAATGTATATTTTTTCAGACCAAATTTATAAGCAGAAAATTGATTTTTATATCGCATGAAAAGAAAACAACAAGCTATTTTTATCTGGTCATTCATAATTATCGCAAGCTTTGTACTCGCATTGCTTTACACCCCACTTGGCGGCAGTTTGCATTTGGCGGTGAATGCAGGTCATCAGAATTTCACCTCAGGAGTATCATTTGGTGGAAAAATCAGCAACTCACCACGCATCAAAGCTTCGCAACCTTATATAAAAACTGAGGATGAAATTAAAAGCAACAACAATTACCCTAAATACGCTCAAAACATTAAGAGCAGCTCAAAAAGCTACAGTCAGGAAACAACAAGTTCATACGCCGTTTCTGGTAAAACAATAGCCGATACTCAAACACCTGCATCAAGCGGTAACTCAGGAGCTTTATTTGCTGCTGCAAGCACGGGCAAAGGAAAAGGGTCAACATTAGAATCGGGAATTGCTTCAGCAAATCAGCCATTTTCTTCCGAGATTGAAAACTCAAGCGCTGTAATGCAAAGAGCTGGTCAGGCAACCGGCGATTTGGCCGACCCGGGAGGTGGCGATCCGGGAGCTCCTATACCTGTAGGGGATGGAATTCCATTTCTACTAATACTTGCCACATTATACTTCTTTTATTCGGCAAAGAAAAACAAACAAAAAAAAATAGCCGACGCAACAACAAAACTTCAATAAGTAAAGCTGACGAATTTAATCGACAGCTTTTTTTTTGCAAAAAAACCACCTTTTCTCTTCGATACCAGCTACGACAGCAGGTGGTTTTATCAACGAATTTACAACGCAGATAAACACATTCTCTGTCTAAAAAAAATATTCTTATAAATCATTGAATTTCAATTAGGAAATTTTATATCTTTGCATAAGGAGAAAGCATCGGATTATAATTATTCCGGCTGAAAATAGTTGGTACAGCACAGCATTTATTTGTTATTCAAACAATTACATAATATTTATTTTGCAATGGGTGACAATTGACCGGTTTCCATCAAAACTCCTACAACAATCCTTAAATAAGCCTTAAATAATTGAATCGGAAGAAACATATGAATAAAAATTATCACTTCAATCTGTTCAACAAAATGCCCGATGCCTATCTGGTAGTTGAAAATGGCTTATTCATTGATTGCAATGAGTCTGCGTTGCAATTATTAAAAACAAATTTCGACCAACTAAGAGTTCTCAAGCCATCGTCTGTTTTTACGGTATTTAACAACATTGATCTTCAATCGGTACCGAAGTTGACGCCAAGCCATTTCAGTAAGCATTTTATTTACACTCAGATGCATTTACCCAACGGCACATCAACGAATGTAAAAATCAGGCTTATTATAATCAGCGAAGAAGAAAAATGCATTCTTATACAGGTAGATGCAAACCAAAGGAGTAGCGCGGACAATCCTGACAACGAAGAAAAAAATACAACCAACTTCAATAACCCTAAAGTTGAAAAAGATGTAGAAGCAAAAACAAGCACAAAAACAATTAGAATTCCCGTGAATTCATTATTTGATTTAGAACTTGTACTTAAATTTTACACTCCTGAATCCTGCGAACCGATAAGAAATGCATATATAAATTGCTTAGAAAATGGGACTCCTTTTGATATTGAATTACAAGTCACCACCTCAGAAGGCAAAAAATCATGGCTACGTGCTTATGGTTGTGCCAACAGAAACGAATTGAATAATACAATCAACATTGAAGCCTATATTCAGGACATTGATGAACACAAACAGATAGAAACATCGATACAAAACGCCCAAGAACTCATCCACACAATTTTCGAACAATCACCCATGGGGATTGCATTGGTCAATTCGAAAAGTGGAAAAATACTTGAAGTTAATGATAAATTTTCAGCAATCATCGGACGAAGCCCTGAAGAACTAAAGCATACTGATTGGAAGTCGATTACACATCCCGAAGACTTTGAAGAAGACTTCAAAAACATATTCAAACTAAACAACTATGAAATAAGCAATTACCGCTTAAACAAAAGATACATCAAACCGGACAATACTGAGGTATGGGTACGAATGACAGTAAGCTCTTTCATATTCAATGAAAGCCTACATCCCTTGCATTTGTGCATGATAGAGGACTTAACCGAACTAATGAAAGTAGAAGAAGCGCTTCGTGAGAGCGAACTCAATTTCAGGCTATTGTTCGAAAACGGACCTATAGCAATAATTTACAATCAACTCATCTACAACGAAGCCCACGAGCCGGTTGATTTTATGTGTATTGATGCAAATAAAACCTATAAAGAATATATCGGGAACGATCCTATAGGCCACAAAGCCAGCAATATGAGTATTACAACAAAAAGTAACACACAGAAATGGATTAGGGTATTTAACAAAATTGCCAGGACCGGAAAAGCAGAACGCTTTCAGGAATACATCGAAACGAGTGGTAGGTGGTATGACTGCACAGTTTTTCAGTACAAACAAGATCATTTTGTTACTGTACTTCTCGAGATTACAAAACAAAAACAAACCGAGATTAAACTCACCGAATCCCAGAATTTATATCATTCCTTTGTAGAACACCTACCGGGTGCTGTTTTCCGAAAAGACAGAGAAGGTCGTTATATTTTCGTAAACAATAAATTCTGTGAAGTAAAAGGAATGACGCCCGAACAAGTGATCGGCAAAACACCCCGCGAACTTTCGGATTATGAAAAATCAATCAATAGCGAACGACTGAAGACCGGATTCAAGCAAAGCACTTTACTTGCAGGAGAGGATCACCACAAATACATTATGCGTACGGGTGAGTACATCGAAAATGAGGAGCTCTATATACACGCTGATGGCAGCAAACAATACTTTCAGGTTGTAAAATCACCTGTTTTTGGTTTTGATGGTAAGATTATTGGTTCTCAAGGAATTCAGTTCGATATTACCGATCGTAAAAAGGCAGAATCGGCTTTGTTAGAGAATAACAACCGGTTGGCACTGGCGATGAAAGTAGCCAACATGGCCTGGTGGGAAATGGACATTAACACAGGCAAAATATGGTTCGAAAAAAGAAAAGCCGAAATACTTGGATTTCAGCCTGAAAACTTCAACCATTACGACGATTTTATGAATCTTGTGCATCCAGATGACTATCAGAAAGTAATGGAAAAGATGCACATACATTTAGTGGGAGCAAAAGAAAAATACGAAGTTGAATACCGTATACGCGATGTCAATAACAATTACAAGTATTTCTACGACATTGGCTCTATAACAAAAGTTGACACAGATGGGAAACCACAGATTATTTCAGGGCTAATATTTGATATTACTGAACGAAAACATGCGGAAGATGCACTGCTGAAAAGTGAAATGTTTTTACGTACATTTATCAACAATGCTCCTTTCCAGATTTGGGCAAGGGATGACAAAAACATAGGCATTCTTGAAAACAATCATTTTGTCGAGAATTTCGGTTCTATTCTTGGAAAAAGCCCTTCGGACAATGGCTTGATCAATGGAGAAATGGCAGATAAATGGCAAAAACACAATTCTCGAGCACTGAACGGGGAAGTAATTGATGAGGAAGTTACAATAACATCAAAGGATGGAAACAAAATAGAACAACAGCAGATTATATTTCCTATTGGAGTAAATGGTAAAATTATTGGAACAGCCGGGTTTATTATCGACATCACCGAACGCAAACTCGTACAGGAAGCTTTACGCGACTCACAGGAACAGTTAAAAAACTTTGCAGCTCATCTACAAAATGTTAGAGAAGAAGAACGTATCCTGCTGGCCCGCGAAATTCACGACGAACTGGGACAAATCCTTGTTGCCATTAAAATTGATTTAGGATTATTGAAGCACAAAGCCCTTGACAATATTAAGCTTAAAAACTACGACGAGCTGAAATTGTTATACGAACATCTTAATACATTGGTGGACAACACTATCAAAACTTCACGACGAATAATGACCGACCTTCGTCCGGAGCTACTTGACATACTTGGATTAGTAGATGCTTTGCGTACCTATGCAAATTCATTTCAAGAACGATATGCCATAGAATGTATTTTCGACAGCACGGTACAAACCATTGACATTGATGACCAACGCTCGGTGGCTATCTTCCGTATTCTTCAGGAATCACTTACCAATGTTGCTAAACATGCCATGGCAACTCAGGTGAATATTTACCTGGGCATAAACGAAAAAAACCGCTTGTTTCTCGAAATAAAAGACAATGGAAAAGGTTTTGATATCGACAACAAACGAAAAAACGAATCCTATGGATTGATTGGAATGAAAGAAAGAGCCTATCTGCTGGATGGTGACCTTACCGTACTAAGCTCTCCAGGTGCAGGAACAACTGTAAAGATAGAAATTGATTATCCCGAAGAACTAAAATAATTTTTATAAGCACAATATGATCACTTAAAATCTGTCGGTATGAAAACTTCATTATTCTTAAGTTTATTACAGAACATCGCAATAATGGTGACGTTCACAATGTTGTACGATTATTTATGGGCAAGAAACAGCATGTTCAAGACCTTGCTTTTCAAAATAATAGCTGGTATTGTGATCGGGTTTATTGGTATATTACTTATACTTAGCCCCTGGAGTTTACAGGAAAAATTGATTTTTGATTCCCGTTCGATACTACTTAGCGTTTCAGGATTATTCATGGGACCTATCCCCACTATTATTGCAATAATAATCACAGCATTGTACCGAATTTCGTTAGGTGGTGCCGGTCTTTATATGGGAATAGCCGTTATATTTTTCTCTGGCATCATTGGCATTTTGTGGGGTCAATTCAGACCTCGTTGGCAAACGAAAAGCATACCAGAGCTTTTGTCATTAGGTTTTATGGTACATTTAATGATGATGGCCTCCATTTTACTGCTTCCGAATAATCTTCGGGAAATCGCGTTTCATAACACATTCATCCCGCTAATTACAGTCTATCCATTGGCTACACTTATGCTTGGTCAGCTCATGATACATCAGAACCAGAACTGGAAAAACAGAGAAGCGCTCGATGATAGCGAAAAACGCTGGCATTTTGCCATTGATGGCGCCGGTGATGGATTATGGGACTGGAATCCACAAACCAACGAAATTTTCTTCTCCCCCCAATTAAAGAAAAATCTGGGATACGAAGAAGATGAATTAGCCAATGACCTTGAAGTATGGAGAGAACATGTTCACCCCGACGATTGGGGAAAAATTACTAAAACCAGTGACAAATTTCTGAAGGGTGAAATCCCTTTTTATGAATTAGAGTATCGTTTGTTGTGCAAAGACGGATCGTACAAATGGATACTGGATAGAGGAAAAACAATGAGCTGGGACAAGGACATGCATCCAATCCGTTGCATTGGAACCCACACTGACATCACACAGCGGAAAAACATTGAGCAGGCAATAAAAGAGAGCGAACAATACACAAGCTCTATTCTTTCGGCCATTCCCGATTTAATATTTATAATCGATAACAATAAAAACATAGTCGACTTCAAATCTGGGAATGAAAAAGATTTGATAATTCCTGTCGAAAAATTTATTAACGGCAGTTTAGACAATTTTTTACCTTCTAAAGTTCTGACTCTTGTGAAAAACAGTATTGATTATGTTTTTGAAAATAAGAAGCCGGATTTGATAGAATATAAATTAAAGATAAATAAAGATTGGAATTTCTTCGAGTGTAACATGATTCCTCTAGGTGAGACCAAAGTGATTGCTATGGTACGCAACATCACCCAACGAAAACAGATTGAAGAAACACTCGTTAGATCAGAAGAACAACTCAAGAGCTACGCCGCTCATTTACAAAACATAAGAGAAGAAGAACGTATCCTTCTTGCCCGCGAAATACATGATGAATTAGGGCAAATACTGGTGGCCGTAAAAATTGATCTGGGATTACTAAGTTTAAAATCAAATCAGTATTTTGACAAAAACACTTCAACTGACTTCACAGCTCAGATCGAACATCTTGCCGGACTTGTGGATAAAACTATTAAAACGGCGCGCAGAATAATGACAGATCTACGTCCTGAGATTCTTGACGTTTTAGGAATTAAAGATGCACTCAAGCAACACCTCGCCAAATTTGCAGAAAGAAATGAAATTAAATGCAGTTTCGAAGACAAAACAACTACCTTTGAACTCGATGCACAACAATCGTTGACGCTGTTCCGTATTTTGCAGGAATCGCTGACGAATATTGTAAAACACGCAAAAGCATCCGAAGTAAACGTAAAACTGATACAGAACAACAACAAACTTCATTTGTCTATCACCGACAATGGTATTGGTTTTAATTCACAAAACCCTACAAAACAAGAGTCGTACGGCCTTATCGGCATGAAAGAAAGGGCTTTCCTAATTGATGGAAACCTGACTATTACAAGCAAAAAGAATGTTGGAACTACAATAAAAATCGAAATTCCATACAACAATTCGGTAAAAAAACAGAATAACAAGGAACATTAATTATTGGGATAGTTACGATAAAAAAAATGAACTTAGACATGGATAACAACCTTTTAGAAAGCAAATTCAACAATAATAACGAATCTGATTTTAATTTTGAAGACTTTTTTCAGGTGCAGGAAATTCAGGAAATGCAAAACTCATTTTCAGCAGCCACGGGCGTAGCTTCACTCATCACCTATCCCGATGGAAAACCAATTACAAGCTCAGCAAATTTTTGCAAGCTTTGTAATGATATCATACGCAAAACCGAAAAGGGATATCTAAATTGTATGAAATCCGATGCCATCATCGGTGGACTTTCTGAAAGCGAATATACAATTAACTGTTGCTTAAGTGGTGGCTTGTGGGATGCCGGGGTACCTATAATAATAGGCGGAAAACATATTGCCAATTGGATGATCGGTCAGGTCAGAAACGAAGCTCAAGACGTCGCTAATATGTTAAAGTATGCAGTTGAAATAGGCGCTGATCTAGAAGATTATAAAAATGCATTGGCCGAAGTACCTGTAATGTCGAAAGATCGATTTAAAAACGTCACTGAACTTTTGTCATTATTCACCAAACAACTGTGCGAAAAAGCATATGCCAATTATTTATTAAAACAAGAAGTAAAACAGCACAAAAAATCAATACAATTACTTGAAAACTCAGAATCTTCAGCAAGTATTACACTTCATTCTATTGGAGATGCCGTAATTGTTACCGACACAAACGGGGACATTACAAGAATGAATCTAATTGCTGAACAATTAAGCGGTTGGCAAATGTCAGAAGCTGTTGGGAAACCACTTTTCGATGTTTTGAGTATCATAAACACCGACACTCAAACTCCTATCAACGATCTTGTAGATCAGGTAATGACTATCGGAAAAATCGTTGAAATGAATGGTCTTATAAAACTGATTTCAAAAAGCGGAAACGAATTTATGATTTCAAGTAGCGCTGCACCTATAAAAAATACTGATGGTACAATTACAGGCGTAGTCATCGTCATTTCGGATATTACCAAAAAGGTAGAAACAGAAAACCGCCTTCGCGAATCCGAACGCATTAAATCAGTTGTGTTATCAAACCTTCCGGGCATAGCCTATCGTTGCCTTTTCAACAAGGAATGGACCATGGAATTTGTATCCGAAGGTTGTTACAGTCTCACCGGCTACAAGGCTGAAGAGTTACTTTACAACAAAAAAATGTCGTTTAACGACATCATTGCACCTGAATTTCGCGATCATTTGTGGCAATGCTGGCTTCACGCAGTAGGAACACATACATATATCACTGAAGAATACAAAATTATTACTGCCGACAATACAGTAAAATGGGTATGGGAACAAGGGATTCCTATTTACAACGAAGATGGCGAGGTAGAAGCACTTGAAGGGCTCATTATCGACATAGATGATCGCAAAATACTCGAAAAACGACTATTCGACGAACGTTCTTTGATGCGTACACTCATCGACAACATCCCCGATTCTATTTATGCCAAAGACTCAGAACTCCGCAAAACACTGGCCAATAAAGCCGAAATAACATTTGCAGGGCTACATTCAGAAGATGAAATTATTGGCAAAACCGATTTTGACTTATATCAACCCGAAGTGGCCGAAAAACTTTACAACGATGACCTCGAAGTAATCACTACAGGAAAAGCACTCATCAACAGAGAAGAAGTAATTGTTGATAAAAGTGGAAATAAACGCTGGTTGCTCACATCTAAAATTCCATTGCGCGACAAAGATAACAATATAATCGGCCTTGTGGGTATCGGACGAGATATAACCATCCGTACTCAAACACTTGAAAAGTTAAAAGAAAGCGAACAAAAATACAGAAATATTTTTGAAAATGTTCAGGATGTATTCTATCAAATGGATCTGACAGGAAAAATTATCGATATCAGCCCTTCGGTACAATCATTTACCGGCTACGAAAGAGATCAGATGCTGGGCCAATCCTTATTCGATTTGATGTTCACACCGGTGGATAAAGATAAATTCATGACAAAACTTCTAAAGTTCGGAACACTCACCGATTTCGAATTCGAGATGATGATACAAAAAAATATTAAAAAATACGTTTCGATCAACACAGCCATTATCAACGACGACAAAGGACTTCCTCATCATATCGACGGAACGATCAGAGACATTACCTTGCAAAAAACAACCGAAAAAGCGCTTCGCGAAAGCGAAACTAAATTCCGAAATTACATCGATTTTGCTCCTCATGCTATATTTGTTTCGGACGAAACTGGTAAATACATTGAGGTAAATCAAGCGGCTTCTTCCATAACGGGCTATACTAAAGAAGAATTGTGTAGCATGGATCCGGCTACGATTATCAAAGAAAAAAACCATGATAAGTTCAAAATGCATCTGCAATGCTGCAGAGAAAATGGAATAGCCGCCGACGAATTTGAAGTTATTCGAAAAGATAACACACTCATTTACTGCAGCGTAGAATCCGTAAGATTATCCGGAGATCGCACGTTGGGATTCGTTGCCGACATCACCAACCGCAAGTTGGCCGACGAAGCCCTGCGAAAAAGCGAAAGCCTCTATCGTTCTATCCTAGAAACCTCACCCGACGTAATTGCAATTGTCGATCTCGAAGGCTACGTACGTATGGTGTCTCCAATAGCCACTAAATTATACGGGGGTACTTCGGACAATGACCTTATCGGACGCAATATATTCGATATCATTGCGCCACATGAAAAAGAAAAAGCAATTGCAAACACCAATTTGATGTTAGACAAATATCTGGGTTCTGTTGAATACCAGATTTTAAGATACGATGGTTCAATCTTTGATGCCGAAATAAACGGTAATGTGATTTGGAGCGAAAACAATATTCCAACAGGTTTTATTTATATCATCCGAAACATCACCGAACGAAAAAAAGTAGCGCTATCGCTACAGCAATCCAGAGAAGAACTTAAAAATTTTTCGACCCACTTGCAAAATGTACGCGAAGAGGAAAGAAAAATTCTGGCACGCGAAATTCACGACGATCTCGGACAGATACTTGTAGCCATCAAAATGGAACTGGGGATGTTGGGAATGAAGGTAAACAAAACACTGAAGAACGAACAGGAAATAGCCGAACAATTTAAGCGATTGAGCGGACTGGTAGACACCACTATTAAAACCACCCGACGCATCATGACCGGCCTCAGATCCGAAGAACTGGAGCTACTCGGCATTGTGGAAGCGCTGCGCACTTTCATTCTCAATTTCGAAGCTTTGTACAATATCCAGTGTGAATTTATTACTGAAAACACTGACTTCGTTCTCGATCCTCAGCGTTCAGTTGCCGTATATCGAATTGTGCAAGAATCGTTTTCGAACATAGCAAAACATGCAAAAGCCAAGCATGTAGTAGTGAAAATGAAAATGCTAAACAAACAGTTAAACATCGAAATTACCGATGATGGTGTTGGGTTTGATGTCAACAAGAAAGCAAAAGTGGATTCCTACGGACACATCGGAATGCGCGAACGGACTTTACTGCTGGATGGTAAAATCAACTTTAGAAGTGATTCTAAAAATGGGACTACAGTCTCCCTGACGCTTCCGATTGAATAAAATCGGTCCGTCAAAAATAATTACAGCCAACACAGCTTAAAATCAAAATTATTTCTTAATTTTGACAAACAATTTATTATTGTGAATAGAAGAGATAAAAAGCGAATCTCAAACAACAAATAGGAACACGCAACCTGTAGCCCAAAATCCACAAGGTTGTAAACAATACGGATTCACAATCGAATGTCAATTAAGATATTAATTCAAAAAAATATATTTTAGAGAACATATTTTCAAGATAATTTGTTAATCCAGTAAATTTAAATTATTATGATAAGAGTATTTATAGTCGACGATCACGAAATTATTCGTCAGGGATTAAAAATGATCCTTAAAGAAGCAACTGACTTAGTAGTGGTGGGCGAAGCGCAGGATGGTATTGAAGCGCTCAGGAAAATCAAAAACACCGACTGTGATGTTATGTTACTCGATATGAATATGCCCGGCCGAAGCGGCATAGATCTTTTGGCCGATATCAAAGCTCTGAAACCCAAAATGCACATTTTGGTACTCAGCATTCATCCCGAAGATAAATTTGCCTTACGTACACTTAAAGCAGGAGCATCGGGTTACCTCTGTAAGGACACTGCTCTCGAAGAATTGGTCGTGGCCATTCGTAAAATTCACAACAAAGGAAGGTACATCAGCAATACCCTTGCCGAACAACTCGCTTTCAGCATTATCCCCGAAAACGAAACACCTGCAGCCAACCAACTTTCGAGCCGCGAAAACGAAATCCTGATCAAAATTGCATCGGGAGTAAAAGTAAAAGACATTGCCGAAGAACTTGGACTCAGCATAAGCACTGTATTTACTTATCGGTTACGTATTTTCGAAAAACTCAACATAAAAAACAATGTGGAATTAACGCATTACGCCATCGAAAACAAATTGGTGGACTAAAATTATAGTTACGAAGTACAAGTTACGAGTGACAGAGATACGAGACTGCTTCTGTAGACATTACTTTCAACACATATATCGAAAAACATGATGAAGCACATATAAGTATTCAGCATTGCAAGTATCTTAACAACAACAAACGAATCTCCAGTAACCCGGAGATTTTTTTGTTTATAGATACAGCATCCGCAGAATAGCCACCAGTTGTAGCTAATTCAGCACTATATTAAGCCAATCAGATAAATTTTTGATTTCACAATTAAAAAATCTTTGAATTCCCATATTTTATTCCTACATTTACCGACAATTTAACTATTCAGTTATTCATTATCAAAATAGTATATTTAATCTTTGCATTTCAATGAATCATTCATCAAAAAAGACAAATATGAACTTCAAAAAAATCAAATTGTGGGCACTTTTCCTCTGCATATCAGCAATAACAGGGATACAGGCTCAGTCGCTTTTTGTATTTGAGAAAAACGGTACAAGAACTGACTTTACACTTACAAGTCTCAGATCAATTACTTTCTCTGGCTCCAATTTATTCCTGAACAAAAAAGATGGAAGCACTACATCCCCCTACTCCATTGAAGGACTCCGGTTTCTCAGTTTTTCGCGATTTACCGAAGTAGCTGCCCCTACAAACGATGAAGGTGAAATCAACATTTATCCCAACCCGGTGCACGGTATGCTGAACATTCAATACCTTAGCAGCATGCCGAATGAAAACAAAAACATTGAAATACTGAGCATCGATGGTAAAATAATGTACAACAAGCCTTTCGAACTTAACAACACTGTACAGTCCATCAATACAAATACCTGGTCGCGAGGCATCTACCTTTTGCGGTTCAACAACGGAAGCGAAGTGATCAGCAAAAAAATAATTAAGAACTAAAACGTCAAATCTTTAGCATATATCTACATGAAAAAAAATACTTTACTCCTACTTGTTCTTGCTTTTACATCTGTTATGGCTTTTGCCCAGGACACCCTGTACATTTACAGAGGTGGAGCTGTAGTCTCCAAACGCGCTGTAGCTCAAATCGACAGCATCACCTTTACAGCACCATCGCCCCTGGCAGGCACTTTTCAGGACCTGGATGGCAACATATACCATACAGTAACCATTGGCAATCAAACATGGATGCTTGAGAACCTTAAAACTACAAAATTCAGAAACGGCGAAAGCATACCCAATGTTACCGACAACACAGCCTGGGCAGGACTTACTACTGCCGCCTGGTGCGATTATGACAACAGTGCAACAAATGGTAATATTTTTGGGCATTTATACAACTGGTATGCTACTAACGACAGTAGAAATATTGCGCCTGCCGGCTGGCATATACCATCCACAGAAGAATGGCTAATACTTGGAAATTATTTGACAAACAATGGCTATAATTTTGATGGAACAACATCAGGAAATAAATTTGCGAAGTCGCTCGCCTCCAATAACTATTGGAAAGTAAGCAGTGGCGCAGGAGCTCCGGGAAACAATATGAACAATAATAATTCGACCGGTTTCAATGGATTCCCCGGTGGTGGAAGATATGGTACAACTGGTATATTTTTTAGTCAAACAGAAGGAAGCTTTTTCTGGGCAAAAGAGCAGAACAGTACTGATGAAGCTAATTACAGGGCTATGTTTTATGGCTACAACTTTTTTGAGAATTTTATTTCGTCAAAAAAACTTGGTTTCTCCATTCGGTGTGTAAAAAGTGATTTGCCTGCAATAACAACAACAGCAGCCAGCTCCATCACATCCACATCGGTGGTAAGTGGTGGAAATATAACATTCGATGGTAACGACCCTATCACATCAAGAGGTATCTGTTGGAATACGATAGGTAACCCTACAATAGCCGATAGCAAAACAACAGATGGAAGTGGCAAAGGCATTTTCAATAGTTCCATCTCGGGACTAACCCCCGGAACAACTTATTATATTTGCGCATATGCTACTAACAGCGTAGGCACCGCTTATGGCAATGTAATTACTTTTAAAACAACGGCAACAAAACCTACATTAACCACAGTAGCTGTTACCGAAATTACTGCAAACAGTGCTACAAGTGGAGGAAATATAAGCAACGATGGTGGCGCTACGGTTTCGGTCAGAGGCCTATGCTGGAGTACAAACCCGAATCCAACGACTGATCATTTTAAAACAACAGATGGCGCAGGCCCGGGCATATTCAGCAGCGCTCTGACAAACTTAACATCTGGAACGATCTATTATGTAAGAGCGTATGCAACCAACAACATGGGCACCGCTTATGGCAACGAAGTTTCATTCAACACTCCTTCAATTTACGTATCATTTATTTCAGACGCCAAAAAATCTGTAGTATCTACTGAAACTTATGTGCATTTCAGAACTACGATTCCTACTGTTGGTGATGAGAATGACTTCAATTTGATTTCGGACAACTCAGTTGTTACTGATCTTGATGATTTAGTGTTGGCAACATCTAATAAAGATGGTGTTTTAGAAAAAACATTTGCCGCATATGGTTTAGGTCTTGTCGGGGCAGATTATAAATTTGAATTCTCACTTCCCACTTATCTGGGATCGGATGGTGTTACTAATCAGAATTCGTTTGTAAGCTTAGATGACACAACTAATGTACTGACAGTGAATCAGGGAATGACATCAATAGATCGTACCCCTCTGGTTTTAGTAAAACTGAAATCAATGGAAGGAAATTTATTGGCCGAAGCTTATATCAAATTTAAGATCAGCAATTAAGCTGTCTAATAATCAAAATACCTAACCCCTCCGCTGCTCACCCTATTTTAATGGAACGAGTAAAGCGGAGGGTTTTTCTTTTAAAAACTATTTTCTAATCCTCACTCCCGCTAATACTTGAAAGCAATTGTTGCTTACAAGTCTTTGAAAACTAAATTAAATATTATTCCTTATAAATACCGCACTGCGATGTACGTCCCCTTTGTAAGGAGACGAGCGAAGCGGAGGGGTTTACTTTACCTTCACTCCTATTGCTTCGAGCACCTCATTGCCTGCAAGAAGAATCTTAGCATATTTAATATAATCAGTTTATTGAGGATGGAGCGCAACAAAAGCCTTATCACGTGCGTCGGTAGCCGCTTGTGCTTCGGCAGATTCCTTGCGTTGACTTTCCTTCAAACTTTGTAGAACAACGATAGCTTGTTTTTGAGCAGCCACTTTAGCTTCAGTAACACCTACTGTATTTGCTTTTGTTTGTAAATCGGGGGTTTCGGCAAGCTGGTTATAAAAATTACTTACCAACTGAAACCAGGCAGGATAGCCTTTGGGGATAGATTCGTCAAGGCATAGTGTCTTCCAGGCATGAATATCTCTAATAAAAAGAATTCGCAACAATCCACGGTGAAAACCAAAAACACTGTCAACTTCTTCTTTTTTGAGTTTAAACTTATCATTCTCGTCGAATTTTTCGGCAGATTCTTTTGTTTGCGTTTGACACAATACTTCTAGCTGAGCAAGCTCAGATTTCAATAATTCAATTTTTTCTGCAGATTAGCCTATAGTAAGCATTACATCAAAAATTTCGGGCAACAAGGCATTGTTGAAGGTCAATTTCATTTTAGCAATCGTCTCTTCTATGGCTTCGTACACTTGTTTTTTGGGTTGAGGAACCTCTGATGAAGGATTTTGTGTTGTTTCCATAATAAAATTGTTTTTTAATTACTAAATTTTCTTTTTAAAATCGCTTTAATATAATGATTGATTCATTTCAATTTTTATATGCTTTAAAAGAAAAAAATCAGAACAACTTCATCTTTGCATTTCAACTCCATTTATTTACATTCCTCATAGAAATATGTTGTCAATATACAGCTCAGCTATTTCTATACACGCTCGAGCATTTCTATACCTTACAATGCCATTTCCCATACACTGTAATGGCAATTGCTCAAAAATCGAACTCTTAGCTAAACCATACAAAAAAATATTTCTGACTAACAATCTCAGCTAAGTTGGAGTACAACTTTCAGTCGCACTCCGGCTTGCACTTGTCCATTCCTTGCCTCTCTCCTCGGAAGAGAGCTGAGGAGAGGTATAAAAAAGCAGCCCCGGAATAAATTCCGGGGCTGCCAACTACATAACAAGATTTAACTATAATCTTAATTATTCAGGTTTAACAGTTACATTATCTGCAGTTCTTGTGATTTCAGCAAAAGAAGCTACAAACTTAACTTGAGTTGTTGCAACAGTTTGTTCTGATTGAAGAGCAGTACCAACATTATCCCAAGTAATTACACTTTGTTTGTTGAATGCATTACCACCAGCTTTAGATACTGTGAAGTAGCTAGTTCCAGGAGTTAATTGATAGAATAAACCATAAGCAGCATTTGTAATGTCAACAAAGTCAGTTGCTACTACAGTAGTTGCAGTATTTGTTGTTTCAGCAACACCCTTAGTTACAATTTTCTTGCCTTTGAATTTAACTATATAATTAGCCATCAGGTCTTGAGTATCAAGAGTACCGTTTACTTTGTCGATCAACTGGAAGTCAGCTGCTGGATCCAATTCGATAGAGAATGGATTTACAAAATGTACATTGAAATCAAATACATCTGTTTCAGCGTTTGGATATACAGTAATGAACTGCATTGCATAAACTCTTTCAGCAGTAGTCAATTTAGTAGTTAAGTCCATTAACTGACCAGTAGTTGGAGCAGCGCTTGTACCTAAAGCAGCATCGATACCTGTAACAGCAGCAGGAGTTAACTGAGCACCTGTTTGTGCAGGAACTGTAGTTTTGAATGCAAAGTTGTGAGTTGCACCATCAATCTTACCTGCAGTTGCACTACCAAATACATTTCTGTAAGCTGAAGTTCCGAAGCTAAATGCTTCACCCAAATACAACTGCATCAAGTAATTTGAACCTGCGTTCATACCTTGAGTTAATACATCAGTAGCAGAACCATTCAAGCGATATCCGTCAAGGATAGTTTTATCCAATGTTGGTTTAGCAACAGTATAAGTAAATGATATTTTCACTTTTGAATCAGTTGCAACACCAGTATCAAATGTATAAGTTACAACAGTTGTACCGAATTTAGCCAATGGAGTTACCTGATATTTCATTGCATAAGTATCAACGTCCGGAGCCAACATCGATTTCACCAAAGGATATTGAGCAAGAGTTGCACCAGCTACAGCAGTACCATTAACAGTTACAGCAACAGTAGGAGTTACACCACCAAATTTAGCCTGGAAGTCATTGTGTGTCATTCCAAGTGGGTTGTAGATATGGTTATTGATATCAGCCCATGTTAAAATAACATCTGTTTTGTTATCTGCAATTGTAGCATTACCTTTAAACAATGAAGGATATGTAAGATTTACAGCAGCAACATCATAGCTTACTGTGATAGGCTGTACAATTTTAGCAACAATTTTAAATTTGATATAAGCTGTTGCCAATAAGTTACCATTCATTGATTTAAGACTTACTTTAACCAATGGGTTACGATCAATTACAGAAGAACCTTGGTTTACAGTCAATACATTAGCAGCGTTTAAACTTACAAACGAATTCTGGTTAGTAATACCGTCCAATCCAACATAAGTAGGAAGAGAGAATTCATATTTATAGTCTGTACCTACAACACCAAATCCGTAAGCAGCAAATGTTTTTTCTAAAACGCCACCTTTGTTAGCAGTAGCCAACACTAAATCATCAAGATCAGTAACGATAGAGTTATCTGAGATCAATTCGAAGTCATTAGCAGCACCGATAGCTGGGATAGCTGTTCTGTAATGAACATAAGTATTAGTAGCAACTACAGAATTTTTAGCATCTGAAATAAATGCGTTGTAAGGAGTAGTAGTTACTTTTACATAATCAGAAACAACACTTGAAGTTTTTCCATCAACTACTTTATTGGCCTGAAGAGCGAAGTAGTTAGTTTTACCAGCAGCAGGTTCTGACCATGTTCCAACTTTCAAATTAAAGTTACCTGATCCATCGTTGTTGTTTGTCAATGCAGGAGCAGCAAACAAAGTTGATGCGTCACCAGGAGCAGCGCTTGCACCAGGAGCATTGAAAACAGCAGAATTGTTGATAAAACTCCAAGTTGTTCCGCTAAGATCAGCTGTAGTTGGGTTGAATCTGAATGTTACATTTTGTTGTGTAAACATAGCTTTTACTGAAAGTGCTGGAGCTGTAGGTATATCAACGATATAACCAATTTCAACTGCATTAAATCCATCGTTTACCCAAGCAGGAACAAACAATAAACCTGACAATTGACGGGTAGCCAATACTTCGAATTCAAGTTTAAGGTCAGTACCAAGTTTTTTAAGATCTGCATCAATAGCAGCTAATTTAGTATCGATCTCAGCTTTAGTATAAGTACCGGCTTTCAATGCTGTTAATTCAGCCTGAAGAGCTACAATTGCAGCCTTGTTATCAGCAACACCTGTAGTGTTAGCAGCAACTAAACCTTCTAAAGTAGCTACACGAGCTTCAACAAGACCAATAGCAGCAGCTAATTCAGCATCTTTAGTATTAAGTTCTGATTTCAATGCAAGAATTTTTGCATCTACAGCCACGCCTAAAGCAGACAGAGCTGTTTGAACTTTTACTACTTCAGTACTTACTGCATCAACCGAAACTTTTGTTGCTAAACCAGCAACAGCAGCAGCGATATTAGTAGATACCTGAGCTTTGTAAGCATCAAGAGCAGCAATTGTTACAACTTTGCTTTCTAATGCAGCTAATTCAGCTTTTGTTGCAGCACTGGTTTTAAGTGCAGCAACTTCGGCAGTCAATGTTGCAATTTTAGCATCAATCTGAGCTTTTGTATAAGTGTCAAGACTTGCTAATTGAGTTTTTATGGATGTAACATCGTTGGTGAGTGTAGTAATGTCCTCATCGTAAGACTTACAACCAGTAAAAGTTGCTAAAGAAGCAATAATAACTAAAGTAAGTACCTTAGTTATACTTTTTAATTTGGTTTGAAATACTTTTTTCATAAATTTTTTTTTGTTAAATAATTAAATTTGTTTTATAGTTATTTTTTTGTTATTAGAACCTGACAAAATAAATTTGATTCCATCACAAACTTGTGTGCTGAGAATCACGTTACGGATTAGCTTTTCTTCATATTTAATTTGTTTTAATTAATTACAACTCGTTTTACGCATTATTGATGCAAGTTTGAAAAAATAATTTGTTTTCTTAGAAAATTGTCAAAAACACGTCATAAGAGGTCCTATTAACCCTTTATGCCGTATTTATTTTTATCCATTTTATCTAAAAAGCACTGATTTCAACAGTTTAATCAATAATTCATCGCTCTTTTAACTCGCGTAACGCACATTTATTGGCGTTGTTTTGTGAAAAATACCGTGCAAAACTATAACAATTAAATGAATTACACAATAATTTGGAATATTATTTAATCGAAAATTATAAAACTTTACTAATTTATGTTGCATTTGCACTTTATTTCAGCCCTTCAATTGCCTAAGAGACACATTTCAGCGTTTTTAAATCACTTACAGAACTTATATTTCGTTGGAATGAGCTACTTATTTGCAAAGCTAAAAAAATATTTTGAATTTCAGCTCTCTTTTTCAGTACTTTTTTTTGATTTTTTTGCTTTTTCTTTAGTGTTATCAACAAAAAAAACATAAGTTAATCAACATAATCTATTTCAACAGCAATTAAAGCAACTTAATTCAAACTTTGTAACAATACAAACACACTTTTTGTTTGTGAAAATTACCAATTATAATTCTGCAGTAACAATTCTTTGTCTGTTTTCAGTCACGATTCACCAAAACGGGCGCTACAAATTTTCCAATATTTATTCTTTTTCGAAACGCAAATTTATTAGTTTTTTCGTTATTTCAAGCGATTAAAAAGAAATTTATCTGTTTTTTTTGTAAAATATCTCGTTTTTATAATTCACCCCTTCAGGAAAGGCCTAAAACAAGGGTGGTGCAAAAAAAAAAATCAATTTTAAAACATGATTTTATAGCTTTGTGACCATATTTAGTTAAATAATTATCCTTTTTACCCCAATGGACGCAAAATAACAAGATCAAAAATTTTAAATTGCAAATAAAAAAAAGGAACAAGTGTAACAGAAATATAAATCGTGCCAAATCGTTTTTTTATTCAACCTTCATGATTTTTTCAGGAAGCTTATCCGACGGCAATAACTTTCCTAAGACCGCATCACTTAAAACTCCTTCTGGAGCAAAATTTGAATCAACACAAAAGTCTGGAAGATTTTTTCAAAAGAGCAATCTTTTTGAACATTGCTTAACATCGGACTATCGAAAATCGTATTTTGAATTAATTATGGGTAGCACATAACGCTACGAGCACTCAATATCGATTAAAAAATTTAATTACACTAAAATCTGTCGCCTGTACTTTTATTTTGAAAAACATATCCTATATTTGCAAATAAAAAGCATAAATATTCTAATTTATCGCTTTCGCACAAACATAACCTTAGATCACAAATAAATGCAAAACAATTCTCAACCGGTATTTCGCTATGGCGAAGACCAACTCACTATAGGCCGTGCACTTCATCTGGCACGTGGCATTGAAAAGGGAATTCTAACTGCCGAAACCCGCGACAGGATAGACAAAAACCGAAAAACAGTTGAACGTATAGTACACAAAAAGAAAATAGTGTACGGTATCAATACAGGCTTTGGCCCTTTGTGCACCACACTCATTGGCGAAGAAGATACGCGTAAACTTCAATACAACCTTTTGATGAGTCACAGTGTAGGAGTGGGCAACGCCATAGAGCCTGAAATTGCCACACTGATGATGATACTGAAAGTGCATGCGCTCTGCAAAGGCTATTCAGGCATCTCCATCGATACAGTAGAGCGTGTTTTATGGCACATCGACAACAAAGTGATTCCTTGCGTTCCCGAACAAGGTTCGGTTGGAGCTTCGGGCGACTTAGCGCCACTTTCACACTTGTTTCTTCCTCTTATAGGCATGGGAAAAGTGATGCACAACGGACAAATCAGGGAAATGTCCAAAGTATTGAAAGAGTTCAAAATGAAACCTGTACTACTCGGTCCAAAAGAAGGCCTTGCACTGATCAACGGAACGCAATTTATGAGTGCTCATGCCATTATATTGCTCGAAAAGTTCCAGAACTGCCTCGACCATGCCGACATTATTGCTGCCATGAACCACGAAGCCATGATGGGATCGGCAAAATGTTTTGATGAAGAACTTCACAGCCTTCGCCCCTACTCAGGCAGTGTGTATGTAGCCAAACGAATGCGCATCCTGCTTCAGCATTCTCAAATCCTGACTTCACATAAAAAATGTTCGCGCGTGCAGGATCCCTATTCGCTCCGCTGCATACCTCAGGTACACGGAGCATCCCGGAATGCATGGCTGCACCTGAAAGAAACAATGCTCACCGAAATCAATTCGGTGACCGACAATCCCATTATTTTCTCCGAGGACAAAACAATCAGTGGTGGGCATTTCCACGGACAGCCCATTGCCATGCCTATTGACTATGCAGGACTGGCGGCATCTGAATTAGGAAATATAGCTGACCGACGCATTTATCTCTCGATGATGGAAAGTGTTCCCGGCTTACCCAAACTACTCATGGAACACACCGGATTAAACTCCGGCTTTATGATTTTACAATACAGTACTGCTGCATTGGCCAGCGAGAATAAAACACTATGCTTCCCGGCCAGCGCCGACAGCATTCCTACTTCACTCGGTCAGGAAGACCATGTGAGCATGGGTGCGGTAGGCGTCAGGAAAAGTCTGAGGATAGTGCAGAATCTTGAAAAAATTCTGGCAATTGAAATGTTGACAGCAGCACAGGGATTTGACTTTCGCAAACCCTTGAAATCAGGTGTACTGCTCGAAAAAGCACACAAAATCATTCGCAAACAAATTACTTTTGCCGATACCGATCGTCTGTTTTCGGAAGATATAGAAAAGGCAATAGCATTATTGCAGTCGAAAACAATTATTAAAGAATTAAACCTCGCTGCACAGAAACATCAGTTGGATTTTAAAAACGAAGATCATGAATTATTCGGAATTTATTGAAAAATACGCCACTCATCCACATTATGTAGCACCAACAGGGTCTACTTTACACGCGCGATCGTGGCAAACCGAAGCTCCCTTGCGTATGTTGCTCAATAACCTGAACACCGAAGTAGCTGAAGATCCGGCACACCTAATTGTATATGGTGGAACTGGTCAGGCTGCCCGTAACCCCGAAGCTGTGAAAGACATTATCCATATCTTGCTTGAAATGGATGAGCAGCATTCTCTATTGATTCAGTCGGGAAAGCCCATTGGACTGATTCGCTCCCACCCGCAAGCTCCACGTGTTTTAATTGCCAACAGTAATCTTGTTCCAGCCTGGGCCAACTGGGAGCATTTTGAAGAACTTAAAGCACGGGGATTGATGATGTATGGGCAAATGACAGCCGGAAGTTGGATTTATATTGGTTCGCAGGGCATTTTACAAGGTACCTACGAAACCTTTGCCGAATGTGGCCGTAAGTATTTCGGCGGAGATATGAAACACAAACTCATCGTCTCGGGCGGAATTGGCGGCATGAGCGGCGCTCAACCGCTTGCTGCGACCATGACAGGCGCTACCTATCTGGGAGTCGACATAGATCCCCAACGTATCAAAAAACGCCTCGAAACACGCTATATCGACAAAATGACCTACGACTACGAAGAGGCCATTCGATGGACGCTCGAAGCAAAAGCAGATGGCAAGGCTCTTTCGGTTGGTTTAGTGGGCGATATAGGCGATGTATTGCAAAAATTACTGAACGATAATATCATCCCAGATGTACTGACCGATCAAACCTCTGCCCATGATCCGCTGAACGGATATGTACCCCATGGAATGACGCTCGAAGAGGCAATCAGTCTGCGTACATCGAACCCTGAGGAATATAAAAAACATTCGCTCAGTAGTATGGCCCGCCATGTAGGTTTTATGCTCGAAATGCAGCTTCGTGGCGCTATCACCTTCGACTACGGTAACAATCTACGGGAACATGCCAAACAAGGTGGCGAAGCCAATGCTTATGATTTTGATGGATTTGTTCCAAAGTTTATTCGTCCGCTCTTTTGCGATGGAAAAGGACCATTCCGCTGGGTCGCACTTTCGGGAGATCCAGAAGATATTTACACAACCGATCGAGAGTTAATGAAGTTATTTCCCGAGAACAAGCACTTAAAAAACTGGCTGACAGAAGCACAAGAGAAAGTTGAATTTCAGGGACTTCCAAGCCGCATTTGCTGGCTCGGCATGGGCGAAAGAGAAAAGGCCGGTTTATTGTTCAATGAATTGGTCAGAACCAAAAAACTAAAAGCCCCAATTGTCATTGGTCGCGACCATCTCGATTGCGGTTCTGTAGCTTCGCCCTACCGCGAAACTGAAGGCATGCTCGACGGTTCGGACGCTGTGTCCGACTGGCCTTTGCTGAATTTAATGGCAAACACAAGTGGCGGCGCTACCTGGGTTTCGTTTCATCACGGCGGAGGTGTAGGCATGGGCTACTCGCAACATGCAGGCATGGTGGTGTTAGCGGATGGAACAGATCGAGCCGCTGATTGTCTGAGACGCGTATTGTACAACGATCCGGCCATGGGTGTTTTTCGTCATGCAGATGCCGGATACGAAAAAGCCATAGAAAACAGAAAGTTTTTAAACCTGTGATTGACTTGTAAAGATTTTTATAAATTCAGGACAAGTCATTTCCATAAAAAATAAGAATGACATTTCAAGATAAAAAAATCAAATATCAGGCAAATGATCCATTGCAAGTACCAGCAATGATGATTGTTTCAGGACCATTTACGCAACTTCTTAGCATGGATAAACTTCCGTTAAGGGGCGCATTGTGCGATGAGCAACTTGAAATAATTCCGAATGCCGGCATTGCACATCGGGACGATAAGATTGTGGAAGTAGGAAATTTCGATTTTTTAAAACAGAAATATCCTTCGGCGATAATTGATACATATACCGACGACAATATCTGTCTGCCCGGGATGATCGACGCACATACGCACATTTGCTGGGTTGGTTCGCGTGCAAAAGATTATGCCATGCGCCTATCAGGTAAAACTTACATGGAGATCGCTGAAGCCGGTGGTGGCATCTGGGATACGGTAACAAAAACACGCGAAGCTTCGTTCGACGAATTGGTGGCTTCGACAGTAGAGAGAGCTGAGACTTTATACAAACAAGGCGTGACAACTATTGAAGTAAAAAGCGGATATGGTTTGACTATAGAACATGAATTAAAAATACTGGAAGCCATAGCCCTGGCTAACACAAAAACCAGATCAGAGCTTATCCCTACCTGTTTGGCAGCTCACATACTTCCAAAAGATTTTAAAGGAAACGAGAATGAACATCTTGAGCTAATATCCAGGGAACTCTTGCCTGAAATTAAACGCAGAAAGCTGGCCAAACGGGTTGATATTTTTGTTGAAAAAACGGCTTTTTCCGTAAATGCAGCTAAAAGCTATCTGACCGCAGCGCACGAAAATGGATTTGATATTGTGTTGCATGGCGATCAGTTCAGCACCGGAGCTGCCGCATTGGCCACAGAGCTAAATGCACTAAGTATCGACCACATCGAAGCTGCGAATGACTCAGAAATCGCATTGCTTGCAGCAAGCAATGTGATTCCGGTTGTGCTTCCGGGCGCTTCGCTCGGGTTAGGTGAACCTTTTGCCCCGGCGCGTAAATTATTGGATGCCGGAACTTCACTCGTCATTGCTTCCGACTGGAATCCGGGTTCGGCACCTATGGGCGACTTGCTAACTTCGGCAGCCATTCTGGGAGCAATGCAAAAACTAACAATGGCCGAAGTTTGGGCGGCACTGACCTACAGAGCAGCAGCTGCATTGAACAAAACCGATAGAGGCATACTGAAAGTCGGAATGAAAGCTGATTTTATTGTATTTAAAACCAACGACTATAGGGAAATTTTGTACAATCAGGGTCAATTAAAACCAACGATGCATTTACGATCTAACAATATACCATTTACTATTTAATAAAAAGAAGATAAACAGCACATAAGACATTTAGCAATAAAAAAAATCATTATAATATGAAACAACTTATCGAATGTGTTCCCAACTTTAGCGAGGGAAACAATCTGCAAATTATCGAACGCATCGTTGAAGAGATTAAGTCGGTAGAGGGTGTAAAAGTGATCGATGTTGATTCGGGAAAAGCCACAAACCGCACAGTAGTTACTTTTGTCGGAGCGCCCGAACAGGTTTGTGAAGCTGCATTTCGTGCCGTAAAAAAAGCTGCCGAACTTATTGACATGAGTAAACACAAAGGCGAACATCCCCGATTTGGAGCGACCGACGTACTTCCATTGGTTCCAATTAAAGGAATCAGTATGGAGGAAGTTAGCAACTATGCTAAAAAATTGGGGCAACGCATTGGCGATGAACTGGAAATTCCTGTATATTGTTATGAGTTTGCTGCCACAGAGGAAAAACGACGTAATCTGGCCAATTGCCGATCAGGCGAATACGAAGGTTTGCCTCAAAAATTAGTAGATCCGGCCTGGCAACCTGATTTTGGCCCCGCCACATGGAGTGAAAAAATTCAGAAAACGGGAGCTACCGCTGTAAGCGCGCGTCATTTTTTGGTAGCATACAATATAAATCTGAATACAACTTCCACCCGCTGGGCAAATGCAATTGCTTACGACATTCGTGAAAAAGGACGTATCAAGCGGATTGGAAACCCTTTGACCGGCAAAATTGTAAAAGATGAAAATGGTGATTCGGTTTACACACCGGGCTTACTGAAAGGCGTAAAAGGCATTGGATGGTTTATCGAAGAATACGGCATTGCACAGCTTTCGTTCAACATTACCGACACCACTCAGGTGACCATGCATCAACTCTTCGACCTAGCATGCGAACGTGCTGCATTGCGGGGCATTAGGGTAACTGGTTCTGAACTTGTAGGAGTTGTACCTTTACAAATAATGCTCGATGCAGGCAAGTATTTCCTACGTAAACAGCATCGATCCACAGGAATACCGGACAAGGAAATTCTGAAAATCGGCATTAAATCAATGGGCCTTGACGAACTCGCCCCCTTTGATCCGCGAAAGAAAATCATCGAATATCTTATAGAAGATAATTCGCGGAAGAAGCTTATAGACTTATCGGTAGGAGATTTCACACACGAAACAGCTTCAGAATCAGCTGCCCCCGGTGGTGGTTCAGTAGCAGCTTGCATGGGAGCTATGGGCGCTGCTTTAGGAACTATGGTAGCCAATCTGTCGGCACACAAAAAAGGCTGGGAAGACCGTTGGGAAGAATTCTCGGACTGGGCTGAAAAAGGCAAAGCTTTCCATGACAAATTATTGCATCTGATCGACGAAGACACACAGGCCTTCAATGGCATTCTCAACGCCTTTGGACTACCGCAACGTACCGACATCGAAAAAACAGTACGCCGCGAAGCTATTCAGGTAGCCACCCGTTTTGCCATCGAAATTCCATTTGAAGTACTACAGACAAGCTACGCTTCGATGCAGGTGATGATGCATATGGCACAAACAGGCAATCCAAACTCGGTTTCGGATGCAGGAGTAGGTGCGCTTGCTGCCCGGTCGGCTGTACTGGGCGCTGCACTAAATGTAAAAATAAATACCGCTGGATTGAACGACAAAGACTACGTAAACGAGATACTTCGGAAAGTGGCTGAAATAGAACAAAAAACAATAGAACTCGAAGGACAGATTCTTGATATTGTGAACAGGAAAATTGGCATTGAATAAAGATGAAACTAGGCAATAGAATTTCAAATCATAACTAAGAATTTATTGAATTGAAAATTTGAAGTTTACTTGAAAATTTGTTTACAAAAAAACCTTCGGAAAAAAATTCCGAAGGTTTCTCATTTTTTGTATCCTTATTAGGCACCAAAATCATCGAACATCAACATTTCGCGTGGTACGCCTAAATCCCAAAGCATATTTTCAACAGCTTTTGCCATTGGGCCGGGACCGCACATGTAGTATTCAATATCTTCGGGAGCTTCATGGTCTTTCAGATAATTATTCAAAATTACATTGTGGATAAATCCAACAGGTCCAGTCCAGTTATCTTCAGGAAGTGGTTCACTCAATGCAATATGGAATGAAAAATTAGGGAATTCAGCTTCAAGTTTACGGAAATCTTCTTCGTAGAATATTTCATTTTTCGAACGCGCTCCATACCAGTAAGAAATTTTACGGTCGGAAATTTTAAGCGTATTCAAAAGATGTAACACATGCGAACGAAGTGGCGCCATACCAGCTCCACCTCCTACGTAAAGCATTTCTCGTTCACTGTTTAGAATTGGGTGGAACTCACCAAATGGCCCAGACACCATTACTTTATCGCCTGGTTTCAGGTTGAAAATGTAAGTAGAGGCTATACCCGGCTTCACATCCATCCAACCACCCTTAGCACGATCGAAAGGAGGAGTAGCGATACGAACATTCAGCATAACGATATCACCTTCGGCAGGATAGTTGGCCATGGAATAGGCACGCATGGTTTCTTCTTCATTTTTACAGGTAAGATCCCACATTTTGAATTTATCCCAATCGCCACGAAATCTGTCTTCGATTTCGAAATCGGAATATTTAATGTCATATTCAGGGATGTCAATCTGGATATAACCACCCGATATAAAGTTGAGGTGTTCGCCTTCGGGCAATTTCACCACAAATTCCTTAATAAAGGTAGCCACGTTCTTGTTCGAAATCACTTCGCATTCCCATTTTTTCACACCGAGAATCGATTCATCCATTTTGATTTTAATGTCGTTTTTCACTTTTACCTGACAGCCCAGACGCCAGTTATCTTTTATTTCCTTGCGGGTGAAATGTACTGTTTCAGTCGGGAGAATTTCGCCACCACCTTCGATGACCTGACATTTACACTGAGCGCAAGAACCACCACCACCACAAGCCGATGGAAGAAAAATGCTCTGACTCGACAAAGTGCTGAGAAGCGTGCTTCCTGCAGGAGCAATTACTTCTTTTTCATCATTGATAGTAATAGTTACATCACCCGAAGCTACCAAATACTGTTTGGCCACCAAAAGGATGACAACCAAAAGTAAAATCACCAAAAGAAAAACTACCAAACTGGTAATTACCATTGTTGTGTTTATTGCTAATATCATAAATTATTTACCCCTTTAAACCATCGCTTCCGACTCATTTAAAATATGGGGACTGATTAAATTGTTATTTACTTGTTATGATAAAAATATATTAATTCCCGGAGAAGAGCAATCTCAGATTTTCAAACCTGAAAAAGCCATAAATGCGATTCCCATCAAAGCTACAGTGATAAAGGTAATTCCTAAACCTCTCAGCGGTGCAGGCACATCCGAATACTCCATTTTTTCGCGGATAGCTGCCAAACCTACAATGGCCAACAGCCAACCTACCCCCGAACCTAATGCATATGAAGTAGCTTCGCCTAAGGTAGCATACGATCTTTGTTGCATGAACAAAGATCCACCCATGATGGCGCAGTTTACCGCAATCAGTGGAAGGAAAATCCCTAAAGACGAATAAAGAGAGGGAGTAAATTTTTCCACAACCATTTCAACCAACTGAGTCATTGCGGCAATTACAGCAATAAACAGAATGAATGCAAGATAACTCAAATCAAGCGAAGCCAACTCAGGGCTCAACCATTTTAGTGCACCTTCTTTTAGAATATAGTTTTCGAGCAGGTAATTGGCAGGCAAAGTGATTGCCAACACAAAAGTTACTGCTATCCCTAAACCCATTGATGTTTTTACATTTTTCGAAACCGCAAGATAAGAACACATCCCGAGGAAAAATGCAAAAATCATATTGTCGACAAAAATCGACTTCACAAATATACTGGCTAAGTTTTCCATATTATATTTTTTAATCAGTAACCGGGAAATAACTGGACGAGTAATTCTTTTTCAATTCACAACTCTTTATTTCCTCGTTTACTTGTTTACTTATTTCCTTGTTTACAATTTATTTTTCCTGTAATTCTTTATTTCTTGCACGGTGTACCCAAATAATACATGCAACGAGGATCAGCGCCATTGGAGGCAAAATCATTAATCCATTGTTTACATAACCAGCATCATATACGGCCTGTGGAATGATTTTGAAACCGAAAAGCGTACCCGAACCCAATAACTCGCGAAAGAAAGCGACAACAACCAGAATCCAGGCGTACCCAAATCCGTTTCCTAATCCATCGACGAATGATTCCCAGGGACTATTGGCCATTGCAAATGCTTCGAGTCGGCCCATCAGAATACAGTTGGTAATAATCAAACCAATGTATACCGATAGCTGCACACTTACATCGTAGGCAAAGGCTTTCAGAATTTCGCTTACGATGGTTACCAACGCAGCCACAACAACAAGCTGAACAATAATACGAATTCGATTCGGGATTGTATTTCGTATCAACGAAATGATAACATTTGAAAATGCCACAATAATAGTAACCGACAAGCCCATTACAATAGCTGGCTCCAGTTTAGCGGTTACAGCAAGCGCAGAACAAATTCCCAACACCTGAACGGTAATCGGGTTATTTTTACTTAGTGGACCTAAGAAAACCTCTTTCGTTTTATTTGATATAAATTTACTCATTCCTGGGTTCCTCCATTTGATTTAATTAAAAAAGCTTCGTATTGTCCGATACTGTTGAGCAACATAGCTTCAACGCCTTTACTTGTGATTGTACCTCCGGAGATGCCATCAACTTGTTCTTGCGTATCTGATTTCTGTCCCGCTTTCATTACCGCAATCGAAACAAATTCATTTCTGTCGTTTAAAATATGTTTGCCAACAAACCCCTGTTGAAACTTAGGCAAAGAGATTTCGGCTCCTAAACCTGGTGTTTCGCTTGCATGCGAAAAATAGGTTCCAAAAACCGTATTTTTGTCATCGTTCAAAGCCACATACCCCCAAATAGGACCCCAAAGTCCGGCTCCGCGTAACGGAATAATGTACTTTGTTTGTCCTTCCACTTGGGCCACATAAACAGGAAGGTGACGACTCTCAAGTGGTTTTGAAGCCTCCTTCACTATATCAATATCAAAAGCTTCACCCTTTACTTCCGAAAGAATATCGGCTTTAGTATTCACAACCAATTCCTTTACAATATATTGATCGTATAAAGCGGCAGCATCCTGATCTTCGAGATTGATCTGAAGAGCGCTCAGAATTTGCTTTTTCTTATCTAGCTTCACATTGGTTGTTTGAGTTTCCTTCAATCCACTCGAAACAAGCGCCAGCAATAATGCGACAATAACAACCATCACTGCGGCATAAATAATTGTATAACTGTTTTTATTCGTATCCATCGTTTTGGTGTTTATTTATTTTTTCACTGCTCGTTTCAAACGACTTTTAATATTGGATTCAACCACATAATAATCAATCAGTGGAGCAAAGATATTCATTAACAAAATAGCCAACATCATACCTTCGGGATAACCCGGATTGAGTACGCGAATAATTATTGCCATAACACCAATTAATGCTCCGAAGATGTATTTACCAGTTTCGGTACGTGCTGAGGTCACAGGGTCGGTAGCCATAAATACTGCACCAAATGCAAAACCACCGAAAACAAGGTGATTGTACCATGGGAAATGTGCCGCCGCCGTATCGGGACCAGCTACATTAAATATCCAGGCCATAAGCGCTCCACCTGCAAATACCGAGAACATTGTTTTCCAACTTGCCACTCCGGTAATTAGCAAAATCACAGCGCCAATCAAAATAGCAAGAGCCGAAGTTTCGCCGACAGAACCGGGAATCAATCCAAGGAAACCATCCATAAAACCAATTGGATTCCCTACAATATTTACAAGTTCTGCATTCTGAGTAGTGGCAGTAGCGACCTGTCCGAGGGCAGTAGCACCCGAATAACCATCCACAACCGAACCTGCTCCCATTCCGAATGTTGATCCGGTACGCACCCAAACCACGTCGCCCGACATGAAAGTTGGATAAGCAAAGAAAAGGAAAGCACGTGTTACAAGCGCTACGTTGAAGATATTCATTCCTGTTCCGCCAAATACTTCTTTTGCAAAAATCACTGCAAAAGCAGTAGCTACAGCCACCATCCACAGTGGAGTATCTACAGGAACAATTAAGGGAATAAGAAAACCTGACACCAGAAAACCTTCCTGAATTTCATGTCCTTTGATTTGAGCAACAATAAATTCAATACCCAAACCAACGATATACGATACTAAAATCAGCGGAAGCACTGCCAAAAAGCCAAACAAGAAAGTAGGCCAAAAGCTTACAGTTTCGCCTATGGCTAAATAATGCTGATATCCTACATTGAACATACCAAATAACAAAGCTGGTACTAAAGCTAGCACCACAATTATCATTGTACGTTTGGAGTCCACTACATCATGTATATGCGTTCCACGTTTAGCGGTGGTATTCGGAACGAATAAAAACGTTTCAAAACCATCGAAAACCGAATGGAACTTTTCAAGTTTACCGCCTTTTTCAAAGTTCGGCTTCACTTTATCTACTAAATTTCTTAATGCATTCATATTTATTAAGTTCACCCGAAAGGGATTTGGGTTTTATTCGATTTCTAACTTCATTTTATCCAATGCCGTACGTACAATCTCCTGAACAGGTAATTTTGATGTGCAAACAAATTCGCACAGCGCCACATCTTCAGGAGCTATTTCGTAAGCGCCGAGTGCTTCCATTTTATCAATATTTCCGGTTATCATTGCCTTGATCAGAAATTCGGGCAAAATATCCATTGGCAAAACCCTGTCGTATTCACCCGACATGATAATAGCACGACGACCACCAAGGATACGGGCATCAAATTCAAAGTCTTTTTTTCCAAACACTTTCTGGAGCACTCCGGTAAAATAAATACGGCTTGCACTGAACTTATTGAATCGTGGCATTGCCCAGCCAATCAGTTCGTGCTGATCGTGACCTTCTTTAATCACCGAAATTTGTGTAGCATAAGGACTCAAACAGCCATCCAGACCTACCTGAACGCCACTTAACACATTACCATTAATATATCGAAGTTCTTCGTTATTGGTTACTTTTCCTTTTACTATTTCGGCAATACTGCTTCCTGCAATGGTCTGATAGTATTGAGGTTCGTTTACTTCAGGTCCGGTAAGGGCAAGTGTGCGTTTCAAATCAACGATTCCTTTGCTAAAGAAACGACCGATAAATAAAACGTCCTGTGCATTGATAGTCCAAACGATTTCACCCTTGTTTACAGGATCGATATGATTGATTTGAATGCCAACATTTCCAACCGGATGTGCCCCTTCATAAGAAGTTATTTCAACATTTTTTACGGATGTAAAAACAGAATTCACACCCGCTTTCACTCCCAAATGAACTTTACCATCGGTGAGTTTTGACAAAACATCAACGCCAAGCTGAAATTCCTTCATCTCGCCTGCCACTACAAACTCGTGGTTGGGTGCCAATGGTGCCGAATCAAATGCCGAAATAAAAACAGCTTTTGCAGTTTGTGTCGGATTAGCGATAATATCGTAAGGACGTTGTTTTATATACACCCAAAGTCCCGATTTCAAAAGCAGTTCTCTTAACTCCTCCCTGTTTAGTTTTTCTACAGGTTTCACATCAAAGCTTTGGTAAGTGTTTTTCTTGTCGCTTTGAATGGTTATACTCAACACCTTGCGTCGCTCGACTCTATTGACAGCCAACACCTTACCGCTTACCGGTGAAACAAAGTTCATTGTATCGAATGTTTTGTCGTAAAAAACAGGACTTCCTGCTTTCACTTCATCACCTTCTTTCACAACTACTTTTGGCGTGATTCCATGGTAATCGTCAGGAAGAATAGCTATGGTTTCTGAAATAATTGTACTCCCAATTGTTTCTTTTGCCCTGCCGTTTATCCGGATGTCCAAACCACGTTTAGTTTTAATCAGATTAGCCATATAAATTTTTGTAAAATTAGTTTGTGCTTGTTTTTTAATAAGTATTGCGTTTTTGTCATTTGTGAATCAATAGACCTTTTATTGAGCGTTAGCCTCCGAAAGCAAATCTCATGTAACACACTAAAGAAAAGAATGATAAGCTTTTTAACACACAAAAACATACTTTTATTGAAAAGCGTTGCAAAAATACAATTTTTTCATTGTATTTCAACTATAATTAAGGAATTTTTTCGTTAATAAGTATTCTTCTGAATACTAAATTTATAAACATCTATATTTGTACTAATTACAATTTAAAATCAAATAGAATAGATACAAAATTCATAAAAAACCGAAGCAAGAATGTTTTGAAAAAAAAAAGAGTTAAGTACGAATACCCAACTCTCTTTTAATGAAATCGACCGACAAACTATTTATTTTACAACAATTTGCTTCGTTAATTTATGACTCCTTCCTTTCACTTTTACTACATAAACCTTATGCAAAGTTGTTTTTATTGTTGTAATATCCAATGGATTTAATAATGTCATAGCAATCAACCTGCCCGAAATATCATACAACAGCACATCGGCTATTTCATCCGTAAAACTTCTTACATAGACATTGGTTCCGCTATTGAAAATCTGAAAATCAATATAGGAAGGTGCTTGATTATTTATCAAACTTCCGGTCAGGATTCTAAAACGTACTATAGGTTGAGGTGTGGATTCGGCCTTAAAAGTATAAGTAGAGCCACTTTCAGTAATATCGTGTACAGTATTCAAAACCAGATCATGAATATAGATTCCTGAGTATTGTGTTTCAGCATTCTCGTGCGTAAAAGTCATTGTGTATTCTGTATCCTGCCCTGCCTGAAAAGCAATATTTGTATTGTTCATATCGGCAATAGCATCGATTTGATAGATACCATCTTTTTCGACAGCATAAATTTGCGGCAGAAGAGCCGGCCCTATAATTTTATAACCATCGCTTCCATTATCAAAATTTCGCGTTGATGCATCGTTGCTAAAAATCCACATCTTATCGCCCGAATATTTTCCTCTTACATCAATCACAGTAGACACGACAGTGTTATTTTCGACATTCTCATCTTCGCGGACACGCATTGGGTCGGAGTTTGGCATCACCGCACTGTAGTTGATATTGAAATAAGAATTCACTGTAGAATTTGGAACATCATCCTTCACCTTTACTAACATCGATCCCATAGAAGGAATTTGTCTTGGAAGCCCTGAATTCCCGGCTTCATTTTTTGGCACAGCAGTATACTGGCCGGCAGATGTTCCGAATGTACCAGCAGGTATCTCGTCCCACTCCTTGTATGTCCCTGTATTAAAAAGATAAACAGTAGCTTCAGTATCACTTCCAAAATCAAGTGCACGAATATCGATAGCAGCAGTATAAGGATTGGCAAACAAATGCTGACCGGGAAACAATGCAGTAGGAGTTTTAGCTAATTGTCCCGAACTGAAATTACCATTTTCAAGCGTTCCTTTTATGCTGTATATTGTGGGTAATTGCTGACAAATCTCATAACCGGTAAATGAAGACAAAACCGATTGATTGACCAACGACACCCAGTGATTTTGAGTAGTTGTTCCCGATTCAACCATTTTTCGCAGGTACGAACCATTAAACGTTGGATTGGCCGTTACCGAACGAACTGGTACACCAAAAAACTGCCATTTGTATTTGTCGCCTACAGCACGTAAAGTATCGAAAGTTGCTTTCGAATACATCTCAACCGTTGCTAAAACAGGATTATTTTCTGCATTATGAAATACTAATGATCCATTGGCCAAAGTAGTACTTGCCTTAACAACAAGCCCTGATGTACCTGTCGAATTAGAAATATTGCCTAACACATCAAGCGATTTTTGTGGATTTATTGTTAACATTCCCCCGTTATTGATAGTAAGTTGATTGTTTAATGTGAAATTACTGTTTACTACAACATTGGCAGTGTTGTCTACAATCATGCTATAAATTTTGTTGCCAAGAATAAAATTATCGGACAAGTATTGAATAGAGGCTCCTTTGTACCATACAATCGTGCTCGCCACATTGGGTACAATAATGCCCGAAGTAGTAACATCATCTTGCAAAGACAAAGTTCCGGTTACAGTAACACCGTTTGTGGTTTTCACTCCCGAACCCAAAAGAGAAAGATGGCTGTAAGTACGAGGCGACACCGTTTGATTACCCGCCCTGTTATATTCAACAGTACCACCAGTATTCAGGTTAATCGCAGTAAACCCTGTAGGAAAGTTGGAAACTTCACTTATTTTCAGCGTTGCCCCCGAAGCAAGCGTAAATGAAGCCGTTCCATTAATACTGAAAGTAGACATGTTCAGTATACCATTCACAGTAAGTGTACTTGCCACTGCATTAGCAGTAAGTGTGACTGTATGCCCACTTTGAATTGTCACCGAACCATCTGTAATTAACGGAAGGGCGGCAGCTGCCGTCCAGGTAGTTCCGGCATTAGTGGACTGTTGCCAGATGGATAGTGTACTCCAATTACCTGAAGCTGAAGATCTGAAAATTTTATTCGGATAACAGGTTTGATTGATTATAGAACCTGTTGCACTAAAAACTCCTGCCGATACCGTTGGCACAGTACCACAATTTCTGTCAAAAGTAGTGGGAACGGTGATAGTTGCTCCTCCCGCCTTTGTAAAACTGGAAGCCGCCTGTCTGAATTGGGGAATTGTCACATTCTCGGCATTGGCAGTAAAAGTTTTCGATGTGCCCGTCATTACCAGCCAACCATTGCCAGTACAATAAAATGGCTCTAAACCTCCACCACCACGGTATATAGAAATATTGCCACCTACAATTACATTTCCCGAACTATATTCTATTCTTGAATTATAGCCTGAATTATCAAATGGAATTACCGAAAAATTACCTTTTATCGTTAGATCATAAGCGCCCACCGAAACATAACTCTGATTAGCGATTGTCATGTTTCCATTAACTGTAACATTATTATTTAAAACAAGTCTGGCACGATAGGCTTCCATATTCAAATTATTACATGAAAGCCCAGTTGTATTGACTGTAACAACATGCTCCTGACAAATCACCACATTGTCGCCTGCCATTGGATAGGTGCCACTATTCAACTCACCACCACATGCACCCGTCAGCCATGTCCCTGAATCCGCCCAATTACCAGTTTGTCTTGAATAATAAGTTTTAGGCGCATTGTTAAAAGTGCCTTGTGCCGAATACCTCGTACCTATGCTATTGGTGGCAAAAGCTTTGAAGTAATAGGTAGTATTGGCAGTTAAGCCCGTTACATTTACACTGTAAGTACCTGTTCCAAAAGTACCCGTCTCTGATACTTTTGTGCCCGCACCGTCAGCAAATCCGTTGGTGGTACTATAATAAACACCTCTTTCGGTAATGGTTTGCGAAGCACACCCGTCTACAATAATATTACCACCTAAACTTGCTGTTGTAGCCATTACATTAGCAGCCGAAAGCGAAGTTACAGTTGGCGCTACCGAAGCGGCTCCTGTACCAGATGCCGCAACACTAATATTGGCTGCACCGCCGCCACCAATTATAATATTGCCATTGTAACTGATCGGATCGAAAGGAGAGAATTTTACATAAACAAGCTGCGAGTAATTTCCCGGCGGATGCGATAGCGACAATGAATTGGTATAAGTGCCATTCGCTGTTGTAGAAAAACTAAAAGCTGAGAGTGAAGACACCGTTACATTAGCAGATGTGAGTGCCAACCCTGAAATTCTAAATGAATTAGGACCAATCGTTGTACCTGTACATGCCGACCCGAAGCCGGATAAAGCTGTTGCTGATAATAACGGAGAACATGGTGTTGCATTCCGCTTTGTGGCAGCGGAAGCATTAATACCTGTGGGTATAGTTGCTGTAAAGCAATTGTGGTCGTAGTTGGAAGTAACCGTAAGAGAAAATTGCAAATTACCCCCATAATTAAATGATGCTGAACCTACTCGTAAGTTGGCAACTATCTTCGACACATTGAATCCCGGCGATATGTTCCCTACTCCTCCGTTCACCTGCAAATAACCAGAACCTTGAGTAATGGTAGACGCATTTGCCCAGTCAGTCGTCCAGGATCCTGTGACAATCAAGTCAAAATCGCCCAATGCAATAATACTAGCTGTTCCTGAATTGTCAAAATACAAATTGCTACATGTTGCATTTTCCGTCAGCGTAATAGTGGCAGTAAGTCCGTTATTGGCCATATGCACATTATCGCCGGCTTGAGGGTATGTTCCTGTATTGACAGTATGTGGCCAAGTGGTAACAGTAGTCCAGGTCGTGGGATCGTTCCAATTTCCTGATTGTCGCTGATAATAATCAATTGAATATGCATTGTTGACCCACAAAGCAACAACTATCAAAAGCAAAACATGCTTTTTGAATACTTGCTGACAGAATATTTTTTCAATATCAATTTTCATACGAAAACGATTTAGAAAATAAAGGTTAACTGCGACAATTACCAGACAAGACAAACTTATATCGGAAAGAAGCATGCCGTGAATAAGTCTGGTTGTCATTCGACAAACAACTATTGGCAGGCTATTTCATTGAAAACAATCCATCTGTTTTTTTATAACAATCTATATCGTATTTATGTTCCATTGAGCAATTAAAAATATAAAAGCCTTTGACAACAAGTCCTTGTGCAACAAAAAACAACATCGCAATTATTTAATAAGTATTTTGGTTGTTTCGGATAACGCATCTGTTACTGCCTTCACAATATAAGTTTGCTGCAACTGAACAGGGAATGTAATGATCTCATTACTACCGACAGTTTTATATCCGCAGTTCCGACCAGCAAGATCGAAAACACTTATACTTGCTTCTAATTTAGTATCGTTATATACACATATATTGTTATTCATCGAGAAAACCTTGATATTCGTTGGATTGACGGCCTCATCTGATGCCGAATTTGCAATAATTTTAAATCTACTTACTGGCTTCGCCGTGGTCACTGCAGCAAAAACATACTCTGCTCCACTTTCTGTTATATCAGCCACGACATTGGCCACTATATCCACCAAATATATTTTAGAATATTTACCTTCAGCATTCTCATGCACCACAGTCATTTTGTACTCAGTGTCCTGCCCTGCCTGAAATGCCAGTGTTGTATTGTTAAGATCGTCAATGGCACCCACCTGATAGTTCCCATCTTCCTCAATGGCGTAAATTTGAGGATCGAGCGCTGAACCCGGAATTTTCTCTCCATCGTAACCATCATCGTAGTCTCTTGTGAATTTTTCATCAGGAACGAGCCACATTCTGTCTGTCGAAGTTTTTCCTTCAATATCAAACCTTGTCGACATTCCATTGTACCTCATTTGCTCTGAAGGCACTCGTTGCATATCGGTATTACCCATAGCGACCGAATTATAGTTTATACTTACATAGGCGTTTGGAGTAGGATCAGCAACTCTTACCAACATACTACCCATGGAAGGCAACTGCCTTGGAATAAGATTAGTTCCTGCCAAACCCTTGGGTACAGCAGTATACTGTCCCGGCGCATTACCAATCTGACCTGTCCCTTTGACAGCATTCCATTGCTGAAAAGTTCCGGTATTGTATAAATATATCTTTTGTTCCATATCGCTACCTAAGCCCAGCTGAAGAATATCTATGGCTGCTGTATATGGATTTGCAAATATATACTGACCTGCATAAAGCACACCGCTGGAAGTGGTTTTTGCCAACGGACCCGAATTAAAATTACGATTAACAAGTTTGCCTTTAAAAGTGATCAGACGTGGAGTTTCGTAACAAAGTTCATAACCTTTAAACGGAATGACATTAGACTCGTTTGTTAAGGATTGCCAATGCGTCAATGTATCATTTCCGGCCTCGTTTCTCTCGCGAACATAGCCTCCATAAAAAGTAGGATTTGCTTTAATCGTATCCACAGGAATTCCAAAATACTGCCAGTTGTATCGCTGTTTTGGATTTGTTTTTGTCACATCCCAACTTGATTTTGAATACATCTCAACTGTAGCAAAAACAGCGTTATTACCATAGTAAATAAGAGAACCGTTAGGACTGATCGACGAAGCCTGAATGTGTATCCTGCTTGTATTTCCATCGGTAGTAATATTATTGTTTATCGTAAGTGTTTTACCGACTGGTATTACAAGTCTTTTGGTGGTTTGATTGATTAAGCTACCTTGCGTTCTGTTCTGATCCAATACTAAATCGTTCTCAGCCGCAGAGCCATAATTCTGTACCGTTGCAAAAACAACATCTGCCCCGGGAATCGGAACGAAATTTGCCGTCCAGTTCGATGCTGTTCCCCAGTCAGTACTGTTAGTTCCTCTCCAATAGTTAGTCGACGGCGTAACATCAATTATGAATGTAGACTCCACAGGATTTGCAGTGGTACATTGCAGACTCGAAGTTAAAACACACTTCACATGATCGTATTTGTGAGGTACATAACTAAAAGTAGAACCAGTTCCAGCCAGAGTACCAGAATTATTTATATACCATGCATAGGTCGGGTTCGTACCTCCGTTTGTAGGAGTAGCCGTAAAGGTAACAGTTGCACCTTCTGTAGAAGGATTTGACGATGCTGTAATGACAACTGATGGTGCAACCTGAGGGCTTACTGTCAAAGGAAGCGTACTACTTACCTGGAATACCTGCTCAAAAACCATATCATCCAAGCCAAAGTCATTTCCATCTCCACCAATAAAAGTATTTATTAATGTCAACTGCAAGGATGTAGATGTCCCCGAATTGACATTACACAGATATTGACTCCAACTTGTAGCACTAAGCGTATTAATCGAACCTACCGGCACATTGTTCACGTACAATTGTAATTTCGCAAAATTAGCTGTCCCGGTTTTATTTATATTTTCAGCATAATAACTGAATTGATAGGCAGTATTAGGGTTTACTGCAATGGTTTGTGACCAGATAATGGCACCAGTTGTTTCAGCACCATCCACAACCATCATTTGAGTACCGGGGCTTGGGGTATGGTCAATTCCATTAATAAAGTAAGTATTATCAACGTTGCTTGGATTGTTGGTGATTACATATCTGCCATAAGTGCCGGTGTTGTACGCATAGGTAGAACCAAATCCTGTATTTCCTGATTCAAAATCGCCATTCGTCAACAAATTCACACCCGACCCCACTGCTCCGGTAACTGTATAATTACCGTTTAAAGCAGTTGTACCTGTACCCAAATTTGGGTTAGCCGCCGTAGAATAAAAACCATTGGGACCAGTCCAGCTTTGGTTAATAATATTGGTCCCCGTACTTGTCAGGGTTACATTGCTTCCGGCACAGGCTATCAATGGATTTGTAGGACCAGCTGTAATAGTGGGTACCGGCACGACTTTCCCCGTACAAGCGATAGTCACCGGAGTGGTACCTGGAGAAGTTAAAGTAACATTCCCTGTGTAAGAATCTACTAGTTTACCTGCTTTTAAGCGAATGTAAACACGATAAGCATTAATTTTTCCACTGCTAGGGGCAATGGTAAAATTATTTACGAATGACCCCTCTGTTCCGGAACTGGAGATTTCAAAATCGGCTGGTGCTGTCACAGTTACATCGTTTCCTCCAAGTCCGGTAGCACTCACTGTAAACCTCTGTATTACTGACGGACCTTGCTCTACTATATAAAAGAAACCATTTAGATTAGGGTATGAACTAATTGTTGCAGATCCACTTACAACAGCACCACTACAAGCTACTGATTGCGTAATAGCATTGGTTGATGTGAGTAAAATATTCTCCGCAGCGATTACTCCAACCGAATAACCCGATTTCAATCTTACATAAATTGGAGTGGAATTTACAACCCCTGATGTTTGTGTCAGCGTTATACTTGACCCATAAGCTCCGCCCAAAGAAGTTGAAATAGCAAAATGCGTAGGTGCTGTAATAACGATATTAGATGACAAAGCGTAACCGCTTACATTGAACGTTTGAACTTCGGAAGGACCAGCTCCTGAGGTATAAATAAAACCTGCCAATGTAAATTCAGACACATTGATTGTAGCCCTGTTGACCGTCCCCTGACAGTTAACAGTTACATCAGTAGCATAAGTTGCCGTGAGCGTAATGTCCTGATTATAGGTAGATGTAGAAAGTCCTGATTTTAATCTTACCCACACAGTTTTACCGGTAGTCGCTTCGGCCTCTGCTTTCGTAATTGTAAAACTTGTCGAAGTGAAACCTGTAGTGGCTGAAGTTCTCGAAATTTCAAAATCGGCTGGAGCTGTAACCGTTACATTACCAACAATACTTGTTCCCTTGACGATAAACGTTTGAGCAGGAGTTGATGGACCGAATCCCAGCACATAACTCATTCCCGTTAAAGCACCGGGCGTAACCGTTATTTGGGGTTGATTGGTTATAGTACCACTCACCGTTATTGTTCTACTGGTTGCTCCTGTCGAAGAAGCTGTAATAATATCGCTATAAGAACCAACACTGATGCCGGCTTTCAGGCGAACGTAAATAGTAGTAGACGGTACATTACCCGAACCATTGTTAATCAACAGTGCGTTAACGCTTCCCAGAAACAAGCCCCCACTTTCAGTTGAAAGTTCGAATTTGGAATCAGGAGGCAATGAAAGTCTTATGTTTTCTGTCATATTAGTGCCACTTACAGTAAACGATTGCTCTGTGGAAGGTCCGTTATTTTCGGCATAAGTAAATCCGGAAAGACCTGTTGATGAAACCGTTATTTTGGGGCTTATTCTTCCGAGAACAAAAAATAATGATGTATTTCCTGTAATTGGAATTGTGGCTGAATTTGTAATTTCAGTTGCACCTACAGTTCCGTTACGGGCTGTATATGTACCGTTTACACTTGCACCCGAAGCTATTGTATTCATGGGAGCAATGGATGTAGCACGCCCTAACGAAACAGAAGTATTTGCCATGGTCCCATTTTCAGTAATTTGCCAATAATCCTCCGTACTGATCAACTCCATAGTCGCATCAGGGCTTCCACCTGAACCCGTTGCGAATGCCTCCACCTGAACTGTAGTCGTACCTGTTCCTGTTGTAGGGTTTACCAACGAAAATGGTTTATAACCATCCGCTTTACCCACCGGAAAAACATAGGTAGATCCAACTGTCAAACTTATTGGCAGTGTCCACCTAACAGGCCCATTAATATAAGCTGTAGCTGAACCACCAGTAATGGCCGATGTGGCGGTATTGGTAATAGATAATAAATTATCGGTAGTGGTAGATAAAATGCCATTGGTCAATGTGAGTACACCTGTAACCGTTGTTCCTCCATTTAAGGTTTTCGTTCCACTGCCCGAGACAGTAAGATTAGAATAAGTTATATTTTTAACGGTTTGATCACCAGATCCACTATAATTTACTGTATTTCCGGCTGCAGTTGCAGTAAGCGTATTTATAGCAGAAGCAGAAGTAATAAGAGCCGATATATTTAAAACGCTTGTACTGGTGGCATTAGTAAAGGTTCCTATAGTGTGACCTGCATTAATAAAATTCACAGTACCGTTCGCATTGTTTGTCAATCCGGTAAGATATCCGGATCCATTAAGATAAAGAACACCTGTATTTGTGAAATTTGCAGCAGAAGTACCAAAACCGCCACTCGAAGTAACTGTAAAAGTTCCCTGATTGGTCAACGTGGCGATGTTGATATAGCCACTACCTTCAGTATTTAGTGTCCCTGAAGATGAATTTATTAATGCTCCTGACCCGTTCAATGCTGACCCCAAAGTTAAAGTTCCATAGTTTGTAAGGTTAATGCCTGTAACTACAACAGTAGAACCAGACATATTCAGATTACCGTTAAGAGATTGCGCATTGGTGTCAAAGGTATAGGTGTAAGTATTTCCCGCAGTAAATGTTCCATTATTGGTAATCCCTCCACGGAAAGTTACCGGGGAACTAACAGAATTGTTCCATGTGCCGCCTGTATTAATAGTAACAAGGCCTGTAAATATTCTTGAAGTATTATAACCGCTGATCATAAGATTACCGCTTGAGCCACCACCAATAGTAGTAGTCCCGGTTACAGTTAAGCTGTTGGATCCAATATCAAGTGTTGTTTCATCTCCAATATTTAAATTACCGCCAATGCTAGCTCCGTTTTGTAAAGTTTTTGTATTACTACCTGATACCGTTAGATCATAGTAATTATAATTACCTACAATTTGCGTTGAGCCATTATAATTCACTGTTCCTCGTGTTAATGCAACAGCACTCCATGTCTCGTTCGAAATTGTTCCTCCGGTTATCGTCCCTGTGCCACCTATATTCAAAGTACCCGCACCCAAGAAAACTATTTGGTTTCTGTCGGCAGAGCCATTCATTGTAATGTTTCCTAAAACATTAACAGTACCTGTCAAAACACTTATATATGAGTCTAAATCATTATTTCCGTTATTGGCCATTGTTACAGAACCAGCAGTTAATGTTCCGTTGCCAACCACTATAGCTTTATCAAGCGAAGATCCGTTTCCTGCTCCAATTGTCACTTCCCCGGACACAGTAAGACTTTGACCTGTACTAATTGTAATCAAGTTGGTTTTATTTCCACCATTAATAGTAAAACTAGCACAAACTGCTGCTGTATTTACAGTTACATTAAAATTATTCGGAATAACAACATCATCTGAACTCGTTGGGACTCCATTCGGATTCCAGTTATTAGGAGATGCCCAATTATTATTGCCTGCACCACGATCCCATGTTTTTAAAGCCGCATCCACACTCCCTACCCCTACGATCAGGAGCAGCAGGCCAATAATGATACATTTCGGCAGTTTTATCGTTCTATCGTTTTTTGTTGTAGAGTAATGCGAGTCGATTCGCATTTTAACGACTATTGCAGAGAACAGCCTGTTCATGGTTTGAAACTTCATTAAAATTGTATAAATAGAATATTTATTGTTGTAATTCGGAAAATGATATGATTATAATTCTGCTTTTATTCAATACTTGCCTGCAATTAACAAAAAAAAACAACGCAAGTTGTGTTTTATAATTGTGTCCTTTGAAAGTGGATTATAAAAACACGTTCAATCGGTTTATTGGTTCTAGAGCTGCACAAGCACTGTTTTATTTTCAAACGCTCATTCAACACAAATTGTTGAACTATTTTATCCGGGGAACATAAAGACATTTCCTCTGAAAGAGCGTACAAATATAATATATTTAATTGATTAGCTCAAATAACATATCAGTCAAAACGGCACAAAAAAAAAGTTTTCAACCCTAAAATCGTTGAAGTTTCCAATTTCAAAAGGGCTTATTCTGCAATTCATCAGCAGTATGAATAAGCACACATCAAGACGTATACATCTGATTACGTGCAACTTAAAAACATACCTGGGCAACTCGCATTACAAAAAGAAGCAACAACAAGGACAATAAAAATAAACATTACACAAACAATAGTTTTTACTACATTCTAAATAAATTTATATTACAATTGCTACAAATTCAATTTATTTATATATTTTTGTGCTCGAAATTTATATTTTTTTGATTTTGGGCATCTAAAGAGTTGTATTCATTTTAATCACATACATTTTATTCCCTGAATACAAGCTTAATAATAAAAATCTAATTTTTAGTTTCACTCATCATTATTTTAAAACATTTAATGAAATTTCATTAACTCAATCATTATGAGAAAGATTTTTTTGCTCGTTATATTTGTAATTTTTACTACTATTACATTTGCTCAACGAAATACCGACGCCAATCATTGGTCGGCAACAATTGAAACAGGTAGTGTTTTTTTTGATGGCGACATGACAGTTTATTACAACTCGCTTATCCCCGAAACGAGTTTTCAGCTTTCGTATGGAGGCTCGTTGGAATATTCATTTAATCCTTATGTTGGTTTAGGCGCTGAGTATTATCATTTACCACTTTCGGCCAAAAGAGGAACTGATCTATTTTCGAGCAATCTGAATCATTACAACCTCTACCTTTCTATGAATATCCTAAATGTATTTAACGGGTATAATAGTTCCCGGTGGGCTATCTACGGCACTGTAGGTGCCGGAATAGCCACTTATGCTTCCACTTACTATGTAAACAACGTAACCCAAATAGAGAATCCGGAAACTAAAATGGCATTAACAATACCGGTGGGTTTGATTCTCGAGCATAACATTTCCAAATCCATTGCTTTAGCTGCCAAGATCCAATACCGTTCGCACAACAAGGATGATCTTGAAGGAAATCCGGCATACGACTACAAAGGCGTTACAAACGACTTTGTTTCGGTGGCCATGTTGAATTTACGTTGGAAATTTAACTCTGACAAAAAACAACACGTACGCAACTTACGTCCTCATAATTTTTATCCGAACGAAGCACTAACACCCGCAAAACAGGCCAAAGCCAAAACAGATTCGTTGCAACGCGAAGTCGAAGCCCTCCGAAAAGAGCTTGAACAGGTAAGGCCTCAATTGCAGGAACTCGAAAAAACACTTGTAGAACTCAAAAAACAAGACGAGAAAAGAAATAAAATGTCTGAACTAACGGAGACCAAGACACAGGGTCCCAAGAAGGCAAAATAAATACAACCAACGACTATGTTTTTTTCATACAACCGATGACCGGAGATTGAGCTCCGTAATCGGTTGTTTTTTTGTACTCCATGTATTGTTGCAAAAAACAACAAAATTTAATCTGATTTTATCTAACGGATATTGTACTCGTTGTCTCCGACTGGGCAGCCAGTTTTTTTAGCACTTCGGTGAGTATTGTTACTTCTGTACTGTTCAGCGTTTTGCCAATCACTTCTTCAAGCCTGCCAAAAGCCTTCTGACGAAGCTGCTGTATAATCTCCCCTTTTTTGTCGATACAAAGGTGAGTCATTCTGCGATCACTGTCCGATGGTACTCTTTTTACATACCCTTTTTTCACCATTTTATCCACGAGCGCCGTCACGGTAGGTTTTGTAAGCTTTAGCTCATTGGCCAACTCTGTAATTGTCGGGTTGCCCATGCGCAATATCACCTGCAAATAATGCAACTGCTGCTGCGACAAATCCTTAATACAAGCATCCTTAAACGTATCCGACAGTATTTTCTCAATCAGATCCGACAGATAATATATCAAAACATTGAAATCGTTCATTTTGCAGTTGGGTATATTTTCCTTGATTTTACAAAGCAGCGATGGACACCTTTTTCATTGAAATACAAACACTATATAAGCTCTGACACTTATTTAGTTATTCAATGCTCTAAATTTGTATACAAAAGTAATTAATATTTTTAATTTAGTAAGTATTATCAAATTAAATAGACAAAAACAAAACAATTCAGTTTTTATAACAATTAGCATTTCGACAGCAACAAAACACTATTAAACAACATAATACATCTTATTTGAAACTTATTTTAATAAGCTAAAACCAAAGACAGGTACAATAAATTCTAAAAAACAGTTCGATTTGAAGAATAAAAATGTAATTTTGCAGCTCAATCAGAACATTGGTATAACCATTTTAACTTATGGCAATGAAAGATATTTGTGAATACAGAAGAGCTTACAACATCATACGACGATATGTCATTTTCACTTTCAAACGCTTTTACGGCGAATACATAGTGAACGGCAAGGAAAATATACCCGAAAACGGACCTGTAATTTACGCTGCCAACCACCTGAATGCATTAATGGATCCGCTGGCAGTGATCTCGTTGCTACCTACCAAAAGACAAATTGTCTACCTGGCACGAGCCGATTATTTCAAAAACAAAACCGTACGGAAAATCCTTTTATACTTCAAAATTTTACCTGCATTTCGTATGCGCGATGGACTTGAAAACCTTGAAAAAAACCATCTGGTATTCGAAAAATGCGTGGATGTATTGGATAAAAACATGGCTTTGGGAATTATGCCCGAAGGGAATCAGGGTTTTGCAAAAAAAATCAGACCACTGGCCAAAGGAATTTTCAGAATTGCATTTGCTGCACAACAAAAGTACGGCAACGAGAAAGGCGTAAAAATCGTGCCCATTGGTATCGATTACGGACATTATGATAAATTTGGCGAGCACTTGCTTATCAACATCGGAGCTCCCATCGAGGTTTCGGATTACATGAAAACCTACGATGAAAATCAAGTTGTGGCTACCAACAAGCTGAAAGACAAGCTACAACGGGAACTCAAAAAACTAACTTTCGATGTAGCTACGGACAAACACTACGATTGCTTCGAAACAGTATCGGAAGCCACTGAAGCCAGAGTGAACCGAAAGCTTCTGCATCCCGACAACACCCTACACCATTTCGTAAGTCGCCAGAAAATTGTACGCAAACTATTAAGCCTCGAGAAAAAAATGCCCGATTTGCTACTGCAACTCGAAAGCCTTAGCGCCAGCTACCGTCAAAACATGAAGGAACTAAAACTAAAATCGTGGGTATTGGATAACAATCTGAAAGTAAGCCATCTTTGGTTCAATTTCATATTATTATTTGTCACTTTCCCCATTTTTGCAATCGGTTTTTCGCTCAATTTCCTTCCTTTCTTCGCCCCAGACTTTATTCTTAAAGTATTTAAAATAAAGTTTCCGGGCGGACTTGGCTCTTTACGTTTTGGCTTAGGCATCTTCACTTTCCCGCTCTTTTACTTTTTGCAAGGCTGGGTAATTTACAAAAAAATGAAAGGCGAAATATGGAATTTGCTACTTATTATACCGCTGCAATATATTTTTGGGAAATTCACTTTTCAGTGGTACAAGAGTTATAAAAACCTGAGAACAAAGTATCGCTACTTCAAGCTTAAACGAACAAATTCTCCTGTGCTGCAAGAAACCGAACATTTGCAGGACAAAATATTCAACATAATTCAGTCGGCCTAAAAACATGTTTTTTACGCTCCCGACCAAAACAAACACTATATCAAAATATTGACATAAAAACATTATGCTTTCGTGCGGACAAACCTGAAACACTACTTCAACTGCACTTTTTTTATAAGCAGAAATTTAAACTAAAAAAAATGGAAACCCTGAAAAAAACTGATAATGCATCGGTACGTAAAATAATATCTACCGACCGAGAGCGCACCAATTTGCTCCGAAATCCCGAACAAAAACTAATTGCTTATCTGGTGCAACGTATTCCTTTATGGATAAGCTCCAACATGTTATCTTTCATTGGCTTTATAGGAGGCGTCATTGTTTTTTTAAGCTTTGTACTGGCTGCTTATGTGGATCGTTCTCTGCTTTTAATAGGCGTATTGGGCTATTTAATCAGCTGGTTTGGCGATTCGCTCGATGGTAGAATTGCTTATTATCGCAAAATTCCCCGCAAATGGTATGGTTTTGCCCTCGACATTACCACCGACTGGCTGGGCATTATTCTGATGGGGCTTGGGTTTGTGATTTACGCCGAAGGCGGCTGGGAAATTTTCGGCTTTGGCTTTGTGGTAATGTATGGCTGGGAAATGGTCACCACATTGGTACGTTACAAAATCACAGGAAAATACTCCATCGATTCGGGTATTTTCAGCCCTACCGAAGTAAGGATTATTATTTCATTGTTTTTAGTTCTCGAAGTAGTTTTGCCGGGAAGTATATTGTATTTTTCGGCTTTTATAACTGCACTTTTGTTTGTATTCAACATGGTTGACTTTATAAAACTTTTGAAACTGGGCGATGAGCAGGACATCAGGGAGAAAAGTAAAACTGAATAACTGGCTGCGCGAAAAGGCCTTTACTTTTTCAAAAGCCCAGCTGTCAGCTTTCGGTGGAGGTATGATTGACTATGGCATCATGATTCTTCTGACCGAGCTGTTTCACTTGCACTACACGGTAAGTATTCTTATCAGTGGCGTGATCGGTGCAGTCATCAATTTCAGTTTAAATAAGAAATGGACCTTTCATTCGAAAAACAAGCCCTATAAGCACGGACTTAAAGTACAGCTTATCAAATTTATTTTGGTAGTGATCAATAGCATTTTTATGAAATCGTACGGTACTTTCCTGATTACGCAATTCATAGGCATCGATTACAAAATCAGTCGTTTATTCGTCGACTTATTTGTTTCACTTGTATTTAATTTCAATTTACAAAAATACTGGGTTTTCAAAAAAGCATAGCTTTGCGAAACAAATGGGACTGGGTTGGTGTTTTCAAATATCAACCCTTGTTTTTTTAACCCAACAAATTAAGAAACTGTTTAGAAATAAATCTTAAATTGTTTTTTAGGTTAGTTGTGGCTTTGTTTTTCGAAAAATAGCGGGCTATTTGAGAAAAATAAAAGCGAGAATAGACAGAAAAGAATGGAAAACAATAAGATAGTTTCAGTTTCTCAAAACTTGAAATTCCATATACTACTGTAAGCCAGATAAAATTCATGATTAACGTTTATTTTTAAACAGTTTCTTAGCGTTTCCTTTTGCCGACAGAATAAAGAAACAAAAAGAAATTGTAGTTTTGTAGAAATTAAATTTAGCCTGCTAATTATGTTCAAATTATTCAAAAATATAGACAAAAAAAATTATCGTCCGGTATTCGGGGGATTGGAAATTTTTAAGTTCATAGGCCCCGGCCTGTTGGTTACAGTCGGGTTTATCGATCCCGGCAACTGGGCATCGAACTTAGCCGCCGGAGCCGAATATGGGTATGCCTTGCTATGGATGGTTACTTTGTCTACTATCATGCTTATTGTTCTACAACACAACGTAGCTCACCTTGGAATTGCCACCGGTCTCTGCCTTTCGGAGGCTACAACCATTTACATGAAACCTGCCTATTCCAAATTCCTGCTTACTTCGGCCATGTTGGCTTCCATCTCCACTTCGCTGGCCGAAATACTGGGTGGAGCCATTGCGCTCGAAATGCTGTTCGGGATACCTATAAAAATAGGCGCGCTGCTGGTTACTGTTTTTGTGATTATCATGCTGTTTTCAAATTCGTACAAAGTAGTCGAGAAATGGATCATTGCCTTCGTATCGGTGATAGGTTTGTCCTTTCTTTACGAACTGTGGTTGAGCGACATCGATTGGAACAGCGCCATTGTGGGTTGGGTAACTCCTTCTTTTCCGCAAGGATCGATGATTGTGATCATGAGCGTTCTGGGAGCTGTAGTTATGCCTCACAATTTATTCCTGCATTCCGAAGTTATCCAGAGCCGCCAATGGAATTTACAGGACGATAAAATTATAAAGAAACAACTTAAATATGAATTTTTCGACACGCTGTTTTCTATGCTCATAGGTTGGGCCATCAACAGCGCCATGATATTGCTTGCTGCTGCCACATTTTTCAAAACGAGTACGCCTGTCACCGAAATGCAACAAGCCAATAGCTTACTCGCGCCGTTGCTGGGTAAAAATGCTGCCGTTGTTTTTGCTGTTGCCTTGTTGTTCTCCGGGCTGGCTTCCACAATCACTTCGGGTATGGCTGCCGGCAGTATTTTTGCCGGAATGTACAAGGAGCCCTACGATATCAAGGACAATCACTCGCGCATGGGGGTTGCCATTTCGCTGATCATTGCATTGGCAATTATATTCTTTATTTCCAATCCTTTCAAAGGACTTATTTACTCACAGATGATTTTAAGTATTCAGCTCCCGTTCACCATTTTCCTACAGGTTTACCTCACATCGTCGGAAAAAGTGATGGGCAAATACAAAAATTCAACTTATTCTAAAATCGTGCTGCTTTCATTGGGCATCATTGTTACCGGGTTAAATATCGCGCTTTTCTGGAGCATGATCTAAAACACTCTGTAGTGTATAGAAATGGCATTGTAACGTATAGAAAGAGATACTTTGATTTTTTTCAGAAACCCCTCCGCTGCGCTCGTCCCCTTTTTCAAAGGGGACATTTTGAGGCGCGAAGTTTATCTCAGAGAATAAATTAGTTATTAAATGCAAAAAACTTCAAAATCAAATTTTTAACACAAATTCCCGCTTCTCGATGATCTTCCCTTTTTTGAAAGGAGACGAGTACCGCGGAGCGGTTAGGATACATTTATTTAGCCCTCAGGTATTGATCGGGCCAATTGATGTTTTCATCGGCTGTGAGTGCAAAATACGGTTGGCGCAACAGTTCACGCCCCAACAATACCATATCGGCTTTTTCGTTCTGTAAAATAGAATTCACCTGCGCTGCCGTAGTAATCAATCCCACCGCCGAAGTCATAATACCTGTATTGCGCACCGCCTCTGCAAAAGCCACTTGATAACCTGGACCAACAGGGATACGGGCAGTTGCCACGTTTCCTCCCGACGAGCAATCGATTAAATCAACACCCTTTTCGCGAAGAATTTCACACAAGCGAACTGTTTCATCCAGCGTCCAGCCACCCAATGTCCAGTCGGTAGCCGAGAGTCGCACAAACAAAGGTAATTCTGCCGGCCAAACAGTTTGAACAGCCTCCACAATTTCGAGCAGCAACCGGATGCGATTTTCAAAGCTACCACCGTAATCATCAGTGCGCTTATTGCTCAATGACGAATAAAACTCATGGATAAGGTAACCATGTGCCGCATGAATTTCGAGCACTTTAAAACCGGCTTTCAATGATCTCAACGCTGCATCGCGGAATTGAGCAATTACTGCTAAAATCCCCTTTTCGTCGAGTTCCAAAGGCGGTATTTCGTTGGCGTCAAAAGACAAAGCCGAAGGAGCTACCGTAGCCCATCCTCCCTGTTCGGCACTGAGTTGTGCACTTCCGTTCATCGGACTGTCGTGTGATGCTTTTCGTCCGGCATGTGCTATTTGAATACCTGCCACAGCGCAATGGGCATGAATGAAATCGGTGATCCTTTTTAAACCATCTATTTGCGCATCGTCCCAAAGCCCCAAATCGTAAGGCGTTATCCTGCCTTCGGGCGCTACAGCCGTAGCTTCGAGAAGTATCAATCCCACTCCACCCACTGCACGACTACCGTAATGAACCAGATGCCAATCGCCAGCAAAACCATCCACTGCCGAATACTGACACATGGGCGACATGCCCAGTCTGTTACTAAAACGAACTGATTTTATTATCAATTCCTCATTTATTTTACTCATCAAAATATTTACTATCTAATTATTTACAATTTACTATTTAAAAAAACCGAAACCCGGAACCCAAAACCCTCATAACTCAAATTTTCGAATTTTCAAATTAATATCAGAACACGAAACTCAAAACACGAAACCTGCCTTCGGCAGACAGGCCCGAAACTACTTCAACCCACCTATCCATTGTGTAATTACTTCCAACGCCGAGGGCGATATGGTTTGCTCAATGCCTGCATATTCGTTGGGTGATCCCGTTTTACATTCCTGAAACAAATGATTCAACCCGGCCAGTTCTTTTATCACAAAGTGTTTATTCTTCGCTTTGTTCAGCGCTGTTTCTATGGCATTCAGGTTCACAACCGACGGAACCTGCAAGTCTTTACTTCCACTGATAGCCAGCACAGGACATTTCACTTTTTCGAGCACAGGCGAAGGATTGTAACGGATAAAATTCAACATCCAGGGCGACATCAATTGCGCCAATTGCATTTCTATCATCTCCTCAATTTTTTTAGTATCGGTCGTAGCAAGGGCAGCTACTGTTTTCAATTGCTCACGCAGGTAGTTGGTTATTTTTGTTTTCAGCGTATCGGTATTCGTTATTTCATCTACCATTTTAAAAATTGCAGTATTCAGGTCGACAGTTGCCTTTAAGTCCTCTTCCTTCACTCCGTTGGCCCTACCGATTAAAGTTTGCTGACGCAGCAAAATTTCACTGCCGCGAATGCCCGGTCCTGCCATCAACACAATAAAATTCACATCTTTATTGCGTACAGCCACCATGGGAGCAATCAAGCCACCTTCGCTGTGACCAATCAAGCCTATTTTGCCTTTGTTCACCTCTTTTCGGGTTTTCAGATAGGCTACAGCCGCTTCCACATCGGTAGCAAATTCATTGCTTGTGGCAGCAGCAAAGTTTCCTTCGGAAGCAAAACTACCCCGGTCGTCGAAACGCAGTACTGCTATTCCGTTGCGGGTAAGATGGTCGGCAAGCACAAGAAAAGGTTTGTGTCCCATCAGCTCTTCATCGCGATTTTGAGGGCCACTACCGCTAATAAGCACCACTGTTGCCAAAGGCGTTTTTTTCTTTGGAAATGTAAAAGTCCCTGCCAGATGTATATTTTCCTTCGCATTCACAAAACTCACTTCCTCCGATACATAAGGAAAAGGAGACACAGGTTCTTGAGGTCGTTTTGGTTTTTCGAATGCAGTAGCTTTACGGCGCAAGGTCAAAGGGAAAGACTGACCAGCCTGCGTAAATTTCCCTGCGATGCTGTCTGTCGCATCAACTGTTCCTGCATAAACAATCTGAGCCAGATTATGCTCAAGGGTCAGCACATTGTTTTCGAACCGCGCCGAAGTCATCGGAATACCCTTGGCGCCCTGATCGGGACTATCCATAGTGGCCGTATACCCGGCATCGGTTTTCGCTACATGAAAAACCAAACGCAACTTCATTCCCTGTACCGACAGCACTCCATTCCATTCGCCGGTAATGTCCTGCGCCAAAGCGCCGATAGCCATAAAAACTACTCCAAAGAGTAAAAGCATCTTTTTCATCTGTTTAAATTTAAGAACAAAGAGCAAAGACATCACTAATCACGCCTTTGTGTGTCCAACATCTTTGATCATGTTAGTTTTATATATTTTTATTTTAATTGAATGTGAATTCGAAATAACAATCGTCCTTAGAAGCTTGCCTCAAAAGAGTTTTCTGATACAGCCTAAAAGACAGCACGCAAACAAATGCAAATCTACAAAAAAATCCCCGATCGCTCGAGGATTTTTTTGATAGATGGACAGATACTTAACTCTACCCTTCATTTCTACTTTTTATACTACACCAGGTTGCCCTTGTACGGATCGTTGTTGAAATACTCAGGCGTGTTGTACACTTCGTCTCCACTATCAGGAGTGGCAGGCGTAGATTCCAACGCCAGCGATATTTCGTTGTCCAGACTGATGCTCTCAATCACCGGAGGCAGATAAGTACGTTTTTCGGTAGGGATATTTAATGTTTTCATATTTTTTTCTTTATTTTTTTGTAAAATGATTAATTCTTAATTGTCAATTTACGACTTAAATTATTTACTTTCACTACATAAACACCCGGAGCGAACGCACCATCTACTATAGTGGAAACTCCCTTGAGTGACTGAGTTACCAAACGTTGTCCTACTGCATTGTACACAGAAACAACGGTATTCGCATCGATAGTGCCATCGTACAATACCGTCAGTTGGTTGTTGGCATTGCTGTAAGCGGTCAATCCACTGAAAGTTGGCTGATCAATACCTGTTATAGCACCGGCAGTACGGAAAATAATGCTGAAGCGATCTCCGCTTGTAGCTATATTACCGAATGAATAAACAGCTGTTCCATCCGTCAAATCCGTTTCAGCTTTGGTTACATTGTCCTTCAATATCAGTTTAACATCAGATGGAAGGTTGCTTAATTCGTTGGCACGCAAAGTAAACGTTGTTGCACTTCCTGCATCGAAACCTAAAGCAATTTCTGTATCTTTTGGCAGTGTCTGCAAAGCATTGATCACCAATTTTTCGTTACCCGCACGTGTAAATATCTCGGCTATAGAGGCATCTTCGTTACTCATTTTGGGAGCATCAAATGCATCCAATGCATTGTTTGCGTTATTGCTCAGGTACAACACTGTTTCGTCGGTATTTATTCCGTTCGACAATTCAAGGCGAATCAAGGTTCTTGTGTCCTCAGCAGGTGCTTTGAGTAAGAAACCTGTAGCATTAGCGTGCGAACGCATGTTATTTGTCAATTCAAGTGTGCCACCGCCAGCTGTGGTTTTTACCCAGAATGCTTGCATTGGTGGTATATTTGAACTGGCAGATACTCCTAACGGAGTTACAACACCATCACCATTGACAGTCCAGAACACATATTCATTCAATTGTTTTGTGCGATACCATATCGACGCAGAAGATAGTTTTGACGTATTTGCAGCATAAACATCAGCCCACTTTAAATACGATGGATATGGATTGCCTACAAGGTTAAAACCCGGCTTCGATGTATTGGTTACACTATTATTGGTCAATGCTATGCTCTTGCCACCGGTATTCAGTTCTCCGGCAAATTGAATGTTAGCATTAGCAACTGCTGAAGTTGAAGGCACTACCAAATAGCCTTTTGCAGTAACAAACGAATTCGAACCATAAGCTACAGCCGTCGATGTTCTCGCATCGAAAAGCGTTGGCCAGCTACCATCAGCTTCGTTATAATACTTAATCCAACCCAGATTGGCTGGCTGCGCATTGGCTACGGGCGACGACAAATACCATGTACGATAATCTCCATTCAGATACTGATTAACAGTAGCCGCTCCGCTTACATCACCGACTATGGTTCCTGTACCATTTTCATCACTTTGGATGGTGATGGTTCCATTATTTGTAGCAGTACCGCTAATGGTGAGTTGTTTGGCGGCATTCACTTCAAGTGTAGCACCTGAGTTAATAGTTAATCCTAAAACAGAAACATTGGCATCGAGGGTGATATTGTGACCGTTTAATATCGTAATTGCAGTTGCTGAACTACCGGGAATTAAAGTCGCAGCTATCCAATTGGAACTTCCATTGATAGATGACTCCCAACTTGAAGATGTGTTCCAGTTACCAGTTGCTTTTGACCGGAAATAATCAGATGCTGCAGATTCTCCAGTAAAATAATTGTAATTATTACCGTTATTATTCATTACTGATAGCGTTAAATAATCAATGTCGGTTGAAGGAACTGCAACAGTAGATGTTAAAGCATACCAATTAACTGTTGTATTGGCTGCCTGACCGGGAATTGTTGCTGAATAACTTGTTCCACTTCCTGTTGCGGTTACAACGTTAGATGAGCTCCAGTTGTCGGTTGTATATCTTACAAGAACATACTCTTCTGGACATTTACTGCCACTTAAAGTTATATTTATAGATACACTACTGTTAGTGTTTACATTTGTAATGCCACCTGAAACTGAGGAAATATTAATTGGAGCAGCTGATGTTTTTAAGAAACCGAATTTTGAGGTTGCGGCTCCTAATGCTGTAGATGTAACTATGGTCATATATTGACTTGTTCCAAAATCCTTCACATAAGCATTGCTTAATCCAGTTGAAACATAATTCAAATTCCAAACAGTATTCCAACTATTAATCCAATATCCTGAACCCCAGCCATCATTCCAATTATCTCCATAGCGTAGCAACTTAAATCCGGCATCATTGCTTGTTTGAGCCGTATACTTTTTATACCCATTAGGCATATTTGTCGAAGTGTATGGAGTATTTTGAATCCAACCATTAAAAGCTCCAGGTACGTAGTTCGCACGAACTTCGATCGGGTAAAACAGCGCCAAACCAGATACTGTCAAAATGCAAAATAATAAAGTAATTTTCTTCATAAACATATCTTTTTAAAAGGTTACTAATTAGAAATCAGACGACAAATATATTAGTTAAGCAAAAAAAATATACATGATTCACTTGAAATAATTATAAATATTAATGCAATCGTTTGCACTTCATTACAAAAAGTATCAATATTAACTCTTTATATACTAAATGAACTATAAAAAAACTGTAACCGGTTTAGCATATTGTAGTACAAAAAAAAAATCCCCGATCGCTCGAGGATTTTTTTGATAGATGGACAGAGACTTAACTCCGGCCTTCATTTTTACTGTTTATATCACGCCAGGTTACCCTTGTACGGATCGTTGTTGAAATAATCAGGCGTGTTGTATACTTCGTCGCCACCATCAGGAGTAGCAGGCGTAGATTCCAACGCCAGCGATATTTCGTTGTCCAGGCTGATGCTCTCAATCACCGGAGGCAGATAAGTACGTTTTTCGGTAGGGATATTTAATGTTTTCATATTTTTTCCTTTATTTTTTTATTGTAAAATGATTAATTCTTAATTGTCAATTTACGACTTAA
>Ga0209373_10000412_pt1 | contig 71958 bp, 64 predicted proteins | sample Higcelweek5metaG_FD_187173 | JGI IMG/M metagenome (GOLD analysis project Ga0209373, IMG submission 187173) | Freshwater pond sediment microbial communities from the University of Edinburgh, under environmental carbon perturbations - High... | ecosystem: Environmental > Aquatic > Freshwater >...
CTTGAAATCTTGGAGAAATTTTATCGCAATATTCTTTTACTTCTAATCCTTCTTTTTCAGCAGTTTCGGCCACTTTTTGACCATGTTCATCAGTTCCAGTTAAAAAGAAAACTTCTTCACCTTTAAGTCTGTGTAGTCTAGCTACCACATCAGCCGCCACAGTTGTACAGGTATGACCAATATGAGGAATATCGTTAATGTAGTAAATTGGGGTGGTTATAAAAAATTTATTCATAAATTTAGATCCTAAATTAATATTAAAAAACAAAAAAGAGTATCTTTCGATACTCTTTATTTTGCCACATCATTTGGATAAATCCAAATTAAGTGGCTTTTACATTTTTTTACTAGATTTTTTAGTTACTTTTTTAACTACTCTTTTATTAGTAGGTTTTTTAGTAACAATAGCTTTAACCGCTTCACCTCCAACTCTTTTAGAGTAGTTAGATTTCAAACGATTAGCTTTATTTTTATGAAACAAGTTTCTTTTAACAGCTTTGTCTAAAAAAGAATAAACATCTTTTAAAGATTCAGCAGTTGGTTTAGCTAAAAACTTTTTAACAGTAGTTTTTAACGTGTTTTTGAAAGAAACATTGTCTTTATGGTTCTTTACAGATTTTCTTAGTGATTTTTTTGCAGATAAACTAATTGGCATGAGCAATATTCTATCTTATCTTGATATTTTCTGCAACTATTAATTATCTTTCCATTTACCCCTTAAAAAATGTTTCAATTTAGGTAATAATCAAGTTATAATTCAATCCATGACCTTTAAAGAGAGAATTCAGTTAATTAGTCAAAAAAAACAAAACACTATTTTGTCGGCCTCTTTGGTTTTGGCTATAACTTTTGGAATATCTTCAATTTTAGGTTTGCTTAGAAATCGTTTTCTTTATGCTCGATTCTATTCCTGTTGCATGGCTCAACTTGATGTTTATAATGCCGCTTTTAGAATCCCAGATCTAATTTTTAAATTATTAGTTACTGGAGTTTTATCAGCTTCATTTATTCCTGTTTTTTCGAGTTATCTTCACAAAAATAAAAAAGTTGCCGATGAACTTGCTTCAACAGTCATCAATATTCTTCTAATTGCTTTTACTGTTATTGCTATTATTACCTTCATTTTTATTACCCCTATTACTAAAGTAATTGCCGCTGGTTTTGATCCTTCTCAATTAGCACTCATGGCCAATCTTAGTCGAATTCTTTTAATTGCCCAAATATTTTTTCTTTTAAGTAATTTTGTGACCGCCATTTTGCAAGTCAATCAAATATTTATTGTTCCGGCTCTTTCCCCTATTATTTATAACTTCTTTATTATTATTGGAATTATTACTCTCTCTCCTTTATTTGGAATTTATGGAGTTGTTTATGGAGCTATTGTTGGTGCTTTTTTTCACTTTGCTATTCAAATTCCTGTTCTTAAACGATTAGGTTTTGTTTATTCTCGAAAAATTAATTTCAAAATAAAAGGTGTTAAGGAAGTTTTTGTCCTTATGGTTCCTCGAGTTCTCTCCTTAGGTTTAGGTGAAATTGAAAGTACTATTACTTTATTTTTTGCATCTTCTTTAGCCGCTGGTTCTATTTCTCTTTTAAATTTAGCTCTACAATTTATGTATTTACCTAGTCGTATCTTTGGTACTACTATCGGTCAAGCTTCTCTTCCACTTCTTTCCAAAAATGTGGCTGAAAATGAATTACATAAATTTAGAGATACTGTTAATCGGATTATTCTTCAAAGTTTATTTATTGCCTTACCTATTTCCATTTTAATCCTTACTGAAAGGCTTTCTATTATTCGTATTCTTTATGGCTCTCGTGAATTCCCTTGGTCAGCCACTCTTTTAACCGCCAGAATTCTCGCTTTTTTAATTCCTGGAATAATTTGCCAAGCTTTAATTCAAATTTTAGTTAGAGCTTTTTATGCCCTTCATAACACTAAAATTCCTTTTGTTATTTCAATGATTTCTTTATTTACTAACGTAGCCAGTAGTTTTTATTTTGTTAATTACACTAGTTTTGGAGTTATTGGATTAGCGATTAGTTCTTCCATTGGTAATTTAGTTCAATTATTTGGTCTTTTATTTGTTTTTATCAAAACAGTTGATGGTATCGATTGGAAAAGTAATTTAAATAAATTTTACAAAATTCTTTTATCATCCATTTTTATGGGTATAAGTTCTTGGTTATCGATTAAATTTTTAGACCTTTTTATTCTTAACACTACCCGTACTCTTCCAGTTTTAATTCTCTTAATTATTTCATCCTTAATTGGACTTATCACTTTTGTTTTTTGTGCTTATTTTCTGAAAATAGAAGAACTCTTTGACTATCAAAAATATTTTTTAAAAATAAGAAGTTTTATTTTTAGAAAATAGTCGTATATACTTAATATATGGCTGTCAAAAAAGAGGTTTCTCTTTTACCAAATTCTGAAAATCCTAACTCGTTTAGTTCGCGTTTAATTAAGTGGTCAACCACTACTGGTAGAGTTATAATCATCTTCACTGAGTTAATCGTAGTTTGTGCTTTTGTTTCTCGTTTCTGGCTAGATAGAAAAAATTCTGATCTTTCTGAAATTTTAAGACAAAAAACTGCAATTTTACAAAGTACTAAAACTTTTGAAACAGAATTTAAACAACTTCAACAAAAATTATCATCCATTAAGTCTTTTTATACCAATCAACCAAAATATGACCAACAATTAGATTCTCTTATTAAGAGTACGCCTGAAGAAATTTACTATAAAGATATAAACATAACTCAAGATGAAAAAACTTTAGAGACCATTATTAATTCTAATCTTATCGCCTACAGAGAAGATTTAATTGTTACTTTCATTACCAATCTAATGGTTAATCCAGATATTAAACAAGTAGATATTAAACGTATTGAGAAAAAATCTAAAGAAAATCAATATGATGTCATTATTAGTTTAGTTTTTAATTCACCTGCCACTAATGGAAAATAAATCTTGGTTTCAACTCCAATCTTTATATAAACATCTTAGAATTCAAGCTGCCAATAAAAAATTTCTTAAATATTTAGAAATTTCCGCAACTTTTTTATTAATCATCGTTTTTCTAATTTTTGCCGTTTTCCCAACCATTATTACTATTTCAGCACTTTTAGGAGACATAAAAACAAAAGAGGCGACTCTTGTTCAAATGAATACTAAAATTAATAATGTTATTAAGGCTCAAGAATCTTATAGTAACATTCAAAACAAATATGACTTAATAGAGTCAAGTTTTCCTTCAAATCCAAATTTTTATAAAAGTGCTAGTTCTTTAACCTCTTCTTTTAAAGATAATTCAATTAAAGTCACTCGACTTTCTTTTGATCTTAATCAACAAAACACTCCAGTTGTAAAAGATACTAAAGATGAAAAATATATTCTTAGTATTAATGGTTCTGGTCAATATTCGGATATTCTGAAAATGGTTAAACAATTTTTAAATAACCGTCGTTTAGTAGATTTAAACAAAATTCAAATTAGTAAATCTAGTGACGTCAGTAATACAACTTTAAATGTTAATCTTATTAGTGATTTACATTATCTCCCAATAGAAAAATGAATAAGGTAAAATTTTCATTTTATTTCATTTTTGTTTCTATTCTAACTTTAATAACTATTTTAGTTATTATGGTTCAAAACAGTTACACTAATTTAGTGACTACTCCAAAATCTAATGTTGAGTCAAATACTCTTCTATCCAATATTAATCCAAACCTAGATTTAGATGTTTTAGATCAAATTGAAAGTAGGTCTGATAGTTCAAATAGTGTTTTATTTATTGAATCTGAATCAGCAGTTTCTACTACTCCAACTCCAATCTCTAGTTCATCAGCCACAACTATTACTCCGATTCCAAATTAATATGATTAAAGAATTTAAAATTCCATCCATTCTCGGTTTAGTCCTTTTATTTGGAGGAATTGTTGGTGGTTATATTTTAACTAACCATCAGGGAGCTAATACTATTACTAAAGCTAGTGGAGATTGTCAGCCAATCAATCCTCAAATAACTAATATCACCGATAAATCTGCAGTAATTTCTTTTACTACAGAATCTATTTGTCCAGCCACAATTTCTCTTAATGATCAAATTTATCAAGATAAAAGAGTTGTTTCTGGTCAAGAAATTAAAAGTAAAATTCACTATTTTGAATTAAATAATTTAAAAGAGGCTTCAGATTTAACTTTTATTGTCATTAGTGATGGTAAAAAATATGAAAATTCAAATTATAAAATTAATACTGCCAGTAAAATTAGCCAATCAGTTCCATCTTCTCGTTTAGCTTGGGGTCGAGTTTTTACTTCTGATTTAAAACCAGTCTCTGAAGCTATTGTCTATTTAAACATTCCTGGCGCCTATCCATTATCAGCTCTAGTCACTTCTTCTGGTAATTGGGATATATCTTTAGCCACTAGTTTAAATCAAAATAAAACTTCTTGGTTTATATCTCCTTCAAATGTTGATGAAGAAATAATTGTTATTGCTCAAGATCAACCTTCAACTCAAATCACTGGTAATACTAGTCGTAATAATTCAGTTCCAGATATTATTATTGGTCAAAACAGTTTTTCATCTACCCCTGTTGATACTTCTCAACTTCCATCTACTGGTTCTCTAAATTCAATTAATCCAGTAACTTCTTCTAAACAATTAGATATTTTGAATCCTAAAGATAATGAAAATTTATCAACCAAAAAACCAGATTTTTTTGGCACTGGTCCAGTTAATTCTAAAGTTAAAATTGAAGTTCATTCAGACACCGTTTATAACGGTGAGGTTACTACTAATAATGATGGTTCATGGAATTGGTCACCTCCATCAGATTTAACTCCAGGTGAGCATACAATTACTGCTACTACTATTGAAAATGGAATTACTAAAACTATTTCTCGAAAATTTATAGTTTTAGCTGCCGATAATACCACTTCATTTTCAGCTTCTTCATCAGCCACAACTCCTACTGCCACTCCTACTCCTAATGTAACTGCCACTCCTACCACCAAAATTACTCCAACTTCAATCCCTACTATTGTCCCAACAATTACTATTACCAGTTCTAGAACCACTCGTCCTAGTACCAGTTCTGGAGTTCCTGTAACTGGAAATTTTATTCCAACAATCATTTTAATAGTCATTTCTAGTTTTTTCTTATTTGCTTCAGTCTTGTTTTTCAAAAAATAATCCCAAAATAAATAGCCTAAGTGTTATCATTAGAGTAATTATGACCAGTAAATTCAAACCAATGGCTTTAATTGAAGCTCTTCGTCCAATGCAATGGATAAAAAATTTGGCTGTTTTTTCGGCTCTAATTCTTAATGCTCAACTTTTTAATCCTATTCTTCTAAATAAAACTATTTTTGCTTTTATTGTTTTTTGTTTATTATCTTCATCATCTTATTTAATTAATGATGTTGTCGATGTTAAAAAAGATCAACTTCACCCTGTTAAGAAAAATAGACCAATTGCTCGAGGTGATGTTTCAAAATCTTTGGCTATTTTTACTTCTCTATTTTTATTTTTAACTGGTTTGTTTTTAGCTTCATTTGTTAATTATTCTTTCTTTATTATTTCTATTGTTTTTATTTTGCTTCAATTTTCATATTCATTTTTCTTCAAAAAGAAAGCCATAATCGATATTATTGGAATTGCCTTTTTCTTCATTATTAGAGCTTTTGCTGGTGAATTAGCTACTGGTTACCATCTTCCAATTTGGATTATGTTAACGGTTATTTTCTTATCTTTATTTTTAGCTAGTGGTAAAAGAAGAACAGAATTGTTTAATGTTGGTATAAAAACTAGATCTGCTATGGCTGGATATGGTAAAAATTTACTCAATTTTTATACCACTATGTTTGCTGTTTGTACTCTAATTTGTTACGCCATGTTTACTTTTTTTGAAGAAACCATCGCTTTTACTGGTTCTGGTAAAATTCATAATTTTTTATTAGCCACTTTCCCAACCGTTATCGATCGTAAATGGTACATGATTACTTTAATTCCGGTAATTTTTGGACTCATGCGTTATGGTCAAATAATTTTTGAAATGCAAGAAGGTGAGCGCCCCGAAAGAATTGCCGCTACTGATATTCCTATTTTATTTTCTATTTTACTGTGGGGCTTGCTAATTATTGGCATTGTCTATGTCCTCTAAAAAAAGTTTTTTTGAAAAAAATAAGTTTTTTATAATTTTCATTATTTCTTTAATTTGTCTTTTATTTACTCGTTTTTACGGTTTAAATTGGGGTAATTCTTTCTTTTTTAATCCCGACGAAAACAATATGGTTAATGCCATTTTGTCTATGTCTTTTAAAAATCTTAATCCTAATTTTTTTGCTTACAATCAATTTCCTTTATTTTTAACTTTTTTTACTACTCCTAAACATGATTTTTACCATATTGCTTTAACTCTTCGTTTTTGGTCAGCTATTTTTTCTTCTTTTTCAATTTTATTTTTTTATTTAATTGCTAAAAACTTTTTTTCTAAAAAGAGGGAACTTTTAACTTTTGTTTTTTTATTAATTTTTACTCCAGGTTTAATTCAACTAGCTCACTTTGGCACCACTGAATCAATTTTAATTTTTACTTTCTCGGTCAATCTCTTTTTAGCCCTAAATTATTTTCATCATCCAAAATTCAAATATTTATTTTTAACAGCTCTTATTAGCGGTGTTGCTATTGGTTCCAAAATTACTGGTGTTTTTTTTATTTTGCCAATTTTAATTTCTCTTATTTTATTATTAGTAGAGACGCATCATGATGCGTCTCTACATAGATTTAAAAAATTTTTCTTTTCAATTTTATTTTTATCTATTTTAACTTTAGTTTTTACTTTTATTTTTACGCCTTTTTCTTTTCTAAAATTTGCCGATTTTAAAAATTCGATGGTTTATGAAACAGGAGTAGCTACCGGTACTACTCAAGTTTTCTATACTCGTCAGTTTCTCAATACTATTCCTTATCTATTCCAGTTCCAACATATTTTTCCCTATACCTTTGGTATTTTTATGTTTATTTTTTCTATCATCGGATTTTTTATTTTTATATTTGATAAAAAATACAAAATACTTAATACAAAATACTTAATAATATTTATTCCTTGTTTAATTTATTTTCTCTACAATGGTCAACTTTTTATCAAATGGACCAGATTCATGTCTCCATTATTTTTTATAGCTCCTTTATTTACTGTTTTTTTTCTTTCAAAAGTGAAATCAAAAATAATTTATTTAATTTTATTTTTATTATCTATCCTTCCGGGAATTTATTTTTGTCGTCGTTATTTTTTAACTGACAATCGCCCCATTGCTTCCATTTGGTTAATCAATCAAATTCCTTCAACTTCTTTAATTTTGTCTGAGTTTGGTAATGTCGTTAATCTTCCTGTTTATAATTCTAATTTTCAAGTTAATAACTTTGACTTTTACAATTTAGATTCTGTTCCCAACTTATATTCCCAATTAACCACTCAAATCTTTAAATCAGATTATATTATTGTTCCATCTCGTCGAGTTTTTAAAAATCAAAATAATTCTACTTTTCCATTTAGTCAAAAATATTATCAATTCCTTTTTTCTCATCAACTTGGTTTCTCTCAAATTAAACAATTTGATTATAATCTTTCTTTATTTTTAAATGATGAAAATGCCGAAGAAACGTGGAGTGTTTTTGATAACCCAACTATTAGAATTTATAAAAAAAATGATTAAAAAAACTATTAGTCTTTATCCTTATTTTTTTCCAAAAATTTATTCAATTTTTAGATCAATAATTTTGCCAGTTTCTAAAATTGAATCTCTCTTACCAAAAAAAGGTACTATTTTAGATGTTGGTTGTGGTTATGGTTTTACCTCGATTTTCTTTGCTCTTAAAAACAAAAATCGAAAAATTATCGGTTCGGAAATAAATGAAAAAAGGGTATTAATTGCTCAAAAAATTTCTGCTTCCATTTCCAATGTTTCTTTTAAAACGGCAAATTTAATCGATAAAGATAAAACCAATTTTGAGTCTATTCTTGCCATCGATCTTCTTCATCATATCAATCCCTCTCAAAAAGATGTCTTTTTAAAAGATGCTTTTTCTAAATTAAAACCAAACGGATTTTTAATTATTAAAGATATTGATACCAAACCTTTATTAAAATATTGGTGGAATTATTTTCATGATTTAGTTATGACTAAATTTTCCAAACTATATTTTTTATCATCATCAGAGATGAAAAATCTTTTAATTAAAAATAATTTTAAAATTATTAAAGAGGGGAATTTTTTAAATTTTTTCTATCCTCATATCTATTATGTTTGTCAAAAAAAATCTTAAATACCAATTAATTATCATTTTTTCAATTTTTTTTCTGAGTTTAGGGTTACGTCTTTTCGGATTAAATTGGGATCAAAATCAACATCTTCAACCAGATGAAAGATTTTTAACCATGTTAGTGTCCACAGTTCAATTTCCTTCAACTCTTAACCAATATTTCGACACTCAAAATTCACCCCTAAACCCTTTTAATTATCAGCAGTTTAGTTTTTTCGTTTATGGTAATTTTCCTCTTTTACTAATCAAAACTGTTGGTCATATTTTTAATATTTACGATTATTCAAACATTCATTTTGTTGGTCGGGTTTTGTCTGCTATTTTTGATTCATTAAACATTTTTAGTCTTTATTTTCTCGCCAAATTAATTTTTCCTAAAAACAAAAAGAATTTTTTATTTTTACCTAGTCTTTTTTATTGTTTTACTATTCTTCCAATTCAACTTTCTCATTTTTTTGCCGTTGATACTTTTTTAACTTTTTTTATTCTTTTAACTTTTGTTTTAATGGCTTATTGGTTAAAAACCAATAAAAATTTATTTTTATTTTTTGCTTCAATTAGTCTTGGTTTAAGCATGAGTTGTAAAATTTCTAGTTTTCTTTTGGCTCCTATTATTGCTTTGTTTTTTATTTATCATTTTCGTCAAGAAAAAATTAAAACTTTTTTGAAGGTTATTTTTGTTCTTATTTTTTCTTTTATTATTTTTAGAATTTTCCAACCATACAGTTTTGTTGGTTTTTTAAAAATCAATCCAGATTTTTTAAATAGTCTTAATTATTTGAAATCAATTTTATTAAATCGTGATGTTTTTTATCCACCAGAGATTCAATGGCTCAGTAAAATTCCTCTTCTGTATCCACTTCAAAATATTGTTTTATTTGGTCTAGGTCTACCAATTACAATTCTTTTACTAATTCCACTAAAACATGTTTTTAAACTTAAAGTAAAATTGTTTTTTTCTTCATCAAACAATTTTATAGTTAGTCTATCTTTTTTTTGGATTATTTTTGTTTTAATTCAACAAGGTTTTAGTTTCACGGCCACCATGCGTTATTTTCTTCCAATTTATCCGTTTATTTGTTTTTTAGCTGCTTTTTTAAATTTAACTTCAAAAAAATATCATCAACTTTTTACTTTTGCTTTCATTTTAAATTTAATTTATTGTTTTTTATTTCTTTCAATTTACACCAAACCTCATACTCGGATTCAAGCTTCGGAATGGATTTATCAAAACATTCCCTTAAATTCGACTGTTGCTAATGAATATTGGGATGATGCCTTACCTTTATCATTAGACTATTCATCTTCAAGTCTCTATTCAAATCAAAATTTACATCTTTATGATTCTGATACTAAAACTAAATGGCAAGAAATTAACTCTATCTTAGATAATACTGATTATATTTTTCTTACTTCAAATCGACTTTGGTCTTCAATCCCCACCGTCCCCACTCGCTACCCAATTACGACTAAATATTATCAAGATTTGTTTGACGGTAATTCTCAATTTAAAAAAATAATTGAATTTAATTCTTATCCTGGAATTTCTTTACCTTTTCTTAAAAAATGTTTTTATTTTGGTCCGACTAATTATCCTTATTTAGAAACTAAAAATCATTGGTTTAATATTGATTCCACTTGTAGTTATCCAGGAATTTATTTTCGAGATGATGTGGCAGAAGAAGCCTTTTCTGTCTATGATCACCCAAAAGTTATTATCTTTAAAAAATGATAAACTAAGAAGTGCTTTCAAACCTAAAAAAAATTCTATTTTGGCAACCTAAAAAAGATTTTCTTGTTGTTTTTGATCATGACTTTTGGGGAGAAATTGCTTTAATTTTTTTAAACTATTCCATTTGGGTCTTTTTCTTTTTTACTTCTTTTAAACTAATTAGTTTTGATATTAATTTTTTTGGTCGTCTTTTTATTGCTACTGTTATTGCTGAAGTTGTTGAACGATTTCTTAAACAAAAACGTTTTTGGATTAGACCAATGTTTCACCGACGCAAAAAAGCTCCAAAAGGTTTAGTCAACAATTGGTATTACAGTGGTTCTTTTCCTTCTGGTCACACCATGAAGACTACTTTCTTTTTTCTTTTTGTAATTTCTAGTGGAGTTTTATCACTACCGGTTTTTTTAATGGTCGTCATTCCTTTGTTAACTTTTCGAGTTTTAGCTGGATTTCATTATCCAATCGATATTATTGGAGGAATTATTTTAGGAATTATTCTTTGGTTTTTAACCAAAGACTTAGTTTTTCCAATTATTTTTAATAACTTTATTCAAACCATTTTTAATTTAATTTTTTCTATAAATTAACATTTTTATGACAAATATTCATTTCTCCCTTTCGTCAAAGGGAGATGTCCGAAGGACAGAGGGATTTTAATTCTATGTTGTCAGATCTTAAATTTATTATTTTTTGGTACCTTTCTATAAATTCTATTGCTCTTATTTTTTTGCCCTTAACTTTTTCTTTGTTCAAAAAATTTTGGGATAAAGGTTACATTTTTTCAAAAATAATTGGCATTTTGTCTTTTTCCTACCTTACTTTTGTTCTTGGAGTTCTTAAAATTTTACCATTCACTAATCTCTCTTTTTTAATTCTTTTTTGTTTATTTATTCTCGCTAATTTTCTTTTTTTCTTTTTTAATAAACCAGTTTTTAAAGATTTTATTCAAACCTTAAAACAAAAATATAAAATTTTTATTTTTGAAGAAATTTTATTTTTAATAATTCTCATCAGTTGGTCTTTTGTTCGTGGTTTTGCTCCAGACCTTGAAGGTTTGGAAAAATATATGGATTGGGGATTTATAAACACTATTTTACGTAGTCGTTTTTTTCCTCCTCAAGATATGTGGTTTGCTGGCAGTTCAATTAATTATTACTATTTTGGTCATTACATTTTTGCTTTTTTAACTAAATTTAGCACCATCAGCTCAACTATTACTTACAATTTATCAGTAGCGACTATTTGTGCCCTCGCTTTTACTTTTTCTTTTTCTCTGGTCTCTAATTTGGTTTATCTTTTCTCTAAAAAAATTAAAATCAATCAAGTTGTTTTTTTTGGTTTAATTTCTGCTTTTTTATTAACTTTTGGTGGCAATCTTCATCCTCTATATAAAATTATTAAAATCAATATTGCTGATAATAATAAATTGGTTTTGACCAAAGATGCTTTTGTTAAATCTGCTTCAAAATATTGGTATCCAGATGCTACTCGTTTTATTGGTTATGACCCTGTTACCACCGATAAAACCATCCACGAATTCCCTATTTATAGTTTTGTAGTTTCCGATCTTCATGGTCATTTAAATGATTTACCTATTATTTTATTTTTCCTTGCCTTTTTATTATCAATTGCCTTAATTAAACCATCAAAAAAAGTTTTAAATTTAAATCTGACTATTCCTTCAGCTTTAATTTTAGCTATTGCCTACATGACTAACGCTTGGGATTTTGCTGTTTACGGAATTTTCTTTGCTATTTTTACTTTTTTAATCAATTTCAAATCAAATAAACTTTTACCAGCCTTAAGTAAAACTCTATTAAATGGTTTTCTAACTATTATTCTTTGGTATATTTTTACTCTGTCTTTTTCTCTCAATTTCACTCCAATGACTCAGGGCATAAAATTAACCGATTCTCATACTCCTTTTTATCAATTATTTATTTTGTATGGTGGTTTTTGGTTAATTACTATTCCTATAGTTTTATTAATGATTTTTAATTTTTTAAAAAAATCCAAAAAAATAATACCAAATACCAAATACCAAATACCAAATACTGACTTATTCGCTTTGTCTCTTTTTATTACTGCTACTCTCTTAATTATTATTCCTGAATTTATTTATATTAAAGACATTTATATTTATGAACATCGCCGCGCCAACACTATGTTTAAACTGGTTTATCAAGCCTTCATTTTATATTCTCTCTCTTCTGGTTATTTTATTTTTCGAGCCAAATCTTTAATTTCTAAAAAATTAGTTCGCAATTTTTATTGGCTATTAGCCGCCGTTATTTTTATTGTTCATCTCTCATATCCTTATTTTTCGGTTAAGTCATTTTATGGACTTAAAAACTATCAAGGTTTATATGGTTTAACTTATCTAAAAGATTTATACCCCGATAATTTTCAGGCCATTGAATGGCTCAATCAAAATGTTTCTGGTCAACCAGTAATTTTGGAAGCGGTTGGGGATAGTTATACTACTTTTGGTCAAGTTTCTGTCTCTACTGGTCTTCCAACCGTTCAAGGTTGGATTGTTCATGAATGGTTATGGCGTGGTGGCTACGATGGGCCAGCTGCTCGTCAAGCCGATGTTCAAAAAATTTATGAAACTAAAGATATTAATGAAGCCAAAACTTTGTTGCAAAAATATAACGTTAAATATGTTTTTGTTGGTGCCAAAGAATCCGAGAAATATCCAAATCTTAATGAAAGTATTTTCTTAAAAATTGGTGGGCAAGTTGTATTTCAGTCTGGTAAAACTAAGATTTACCAACTATAGTTAAAACCAATGGATGATATTTTAAGTTCTCTAAATCCTCATCAAAAAGAAGCGGTTACTCATTTGGGTACTCCACTCCTACTTTTGGCCGGTGCTGGATCAGGAAAAACCCGAGTTTTAACTCATCGAGCTGCTTATTTCATCAATAAAAAAATTGCCAAACCTAATGAAATCCTTCTTTTAACTTTCACCAATAAAGCTGCCGACGAAATGAAAAATCGTATGGCCAAACTTATTCCGACCACTAAAGATAAAAAATCAACTATCTTCGCGGGAACTTTTCATTCATTTTGTTGCAAAGTTTTGCGAGCCGATGGTCACTATCTTGGTATTTCCAAAAACTTTGTTATTTATGACTCTGGCGATCAAGAAAATTTAATTAAACTTATTCTTCACGATTTAGGTCTCACTCCAAAAGAATTTAAACCAAGTAGTCTTTTATATTTTATTGAAGGGGCTAAAAATTCTTATCAAACTCCAAAAGAAATGACAGCTCAAAGTCATGGTTTTTGGCAAGAATATGCCGCTAAAGTTTACGAACGATATCAAGAAAAATTAGGTGATTTTCAAGCCTTAGACTTCAACGATTTATTGTTTAAAACTGTTGAATTGTTCTATCAGTTTCCTGAAGTTTTGGAAAAATATCAAGATATGTATAAAGTTATTATGGTCGATGAGTATCAGGATACCAATCAAATCCAATATCTTATGACCAAATTACTAGCCGAAAAATACAAACAAATTACTGTTGTTGGCGATGCTTCTCAAGCTATTTATGGTTGGCGTGGAGCTGATTATCGTAACTTAGTTAATTTCACTACCGATTTTAAAGATGCCAAAGTTATTAATCTTGAAGAAAATTATCGTTCAACTCAAATAATTCTTGAAGCTGCTAACTCCGTTATTTCTAAAAATAATTCTCATCCAGTTTTAAAACTTTTCACTAAAAAAGTTTCGACTCAAAAAATAAAAGTTTTCGAAGCTGAAAACGAAGTGGCTGAATCAGATTTTATTGCTCAAAAAATTAAGTTTTTAAACGAAAATTATCATCTAGAATTAAGAGATATGGCTGTTTTGTATCGTATGAATGCTCAATCCCGAGCTTTGGAAGAAGCCTTATTACGTCTTAGTATTCCGTACGTTTTGCTTGGAGGCATTCGTTTTTATGAACGCGCTGAAATCAAAGATATTTTATCAATGTTTCGATTTGCCCATGATCGTTCTGATCGTATTTCTGAAGATAGAGTCGATAAAATTCTTGGTAAAAGAAAAAAAGTTAGCTTTTTAGCTCACTTAGATAGTTTAGATTTAGAGTCCATGACTTCACTAGAATTATTAGAATCATTAACCGTTAATTCTGGTTATTTAGCCAAATATGATCCTAAAGATGAAGAAGATCAAAAAAGAATTGAAAACATTAAAGAATTAAAATCTGTCGCTGCTTCTTATCCAAGTTTAAATGGCTTTTTGGAAAACATTACTTTAGTTCAACAAGAATATTCTCTCCAAGAAAAAAATAAGAAAAAAGAAAATCATGATGGCGTTAGATTAATGACTCTTCATGGAGCTAAAGGTTTGGAGTTTGAAGTTGTCTTTTTAGCTGGTTTTGAAGAGGGAATTTTGCCTCATTCTCGTTGTCTAATCGATGAAACTGAAATTGAAGAAGAGCGTCGTCTTTGTTATGTTGGTATTACTCGAGCTAAAGAATTTTTATATATTTCTTATGCTAGTCGTCGTTTATTTTTTGGTAAAAGTAGTTTAAATGAACCAAGTCGCTTTTTAATCGATATTCCAAAAGATTTACTTGAATTTGAAGAAAGTATGATTCGAGATTATCGTCACAAACCAAAATCTTCCGATGACGACGATATTATTTACGACCCAGACATATATTAGTATCCGTTTAATAAATGTTAAAATCAATTTATGGATTATCTTAAACATGATCAATCATTAGTTTTTAAAAAAGGCAACGTTACTGCTTATGAATACCCTACTAAAAATAAAATTATTAATAATAGTTTTATTGAAATAAGGGGTCGTCATCCACAAGAAGGTTGGGCATATAATGAAGTTTGTATAGAATCAGTTTTTATTATTAAAGGATCAGTCGTTTTAACAACCAAAACAGAATCAGTTGTTTTAGAAAAAAATGACACTGCGATTATTAACCCTAATGAAAGATATTTTTTTGAAGGTGATTGTGATATGGTATCTCCTTCATCTCCTACTTGGTATCCTGAGCAGTCTAAAATAGAAAAATAAAATGACCACTAAAATTCTTACTTCAAAAAACAAAAAGGAATATGATTCGTTAATTATTCATCCAGTTCAAACTTGGGATTGGGGTGATTTTCAAATTTCTCAAGGCCACACTGTTTATCGCCTTGGTGTTTTCGATGATAATGACAAAATGGTTTCTGCTTATTCTGTTAGTTTTCACCAAGTTCCTAAATTCAAATTTTCTATTGGCACTATTCTTCGTGGTCCCGAAATTGATAATCAAATGGTTCAACAAATTACTGAACTTGCCAAAAAAGAAAATGCCATTTTTGTTAAATTTGAACCAAATATTACCTATAAAACTTTTGATAATTTAAATAATGAAACTGTTGTCTCATCCAAACCTCAATTTGAAAATCTTAAAGAATCTCCTAAAGTTGCCTTTTATCCTCACACTTATTTAATTGATTTAACCAAAAGTGAAACTCAACTTTTAGAATCCATGCACTCTAAAACTCGTTACAATATTCGAGTTGCTAATCGTTATGGAGTTGAAGTTAGAGAACAAACCGACGATAAAGGTTTTGAAATTTATTTTAAATTACTTTTTGATACTACCAAACGTCAAGGTTTTTATCTTCACTCTGAAAAATACAATCGTGATCTTTGGAAAAAATTAAAAGATACTGGAATGGTTCATATTATGTTGGCTTCTTATCAAAATCAAGTTTTATCTGCTTTTATGATTTTTAAAGTCGGGGATAGATTATTTTATCCTTATGGTTCTTCTTTGGATACTAATCGTCAAGTTATGGCTCCAACTCTTTTAATGTGGGAGGTTATTAAACTTGGTCAAACTTTAAAATGTAAAACTTTTGATATGTGGGGTTGTCTTGGTCCAAATGCTAAAGAAACTGAAAATGGTTTTGGATTCCATCGTTTTAAACAGGGCTATGGTGGTCAATTAATTGAATATGTTGGTACGTACGATTTAGTCATCAATCAAAATTTGTACAAACTCTATAATTACACCGATAAAGCTCGTTGGAAACTTCTCCGTCTCAAAGCCAATATTTTGAAAAGTTTTAGAAAATAAAAAAACGGCTAGAGACTAAAAACAAAATATACTCAAAAGAGTACACAATGTTTTAGCCCTAGCCGTTTTAGATAAATATCTACACAAAAAGTCAAAAAACCAAATATTTACCAAAATTAATTAATCAGGAATTACTTTAAAATGATCTTTTCTGAAAATAACGATAGAATCCTTTAGATTATTTTTACACCAATAAATTGCTTTTTCAATATCTTCAGAAATTTCTTTTGAAGCAGAAGACTCTAGTTCTTGTAGTTTCTGTAATGCTTCTAAGATTTTTTTCCCTTCGACTTTGCAGCCACCAATATCTTTGGCGTCGCATTTTTTATTAGCAAAATCTCGATATTCAACCAATCCTTCTGAATCCAATTCCAGGTTGTAAAATAACTTTTCTATCCAACCCAACGCAGTGTTGGATGATTTAGATGTTATTTTAACTTTAATTTTCTTCATAACAACTTCCTCCTGTTTTTATTTCCCTAGTTTTTCAAGAACTTTTTGTAGCTGGAAGTATAGCATAGATTATGCCTAAAAATAGACCAGAAAAAAACCGAGACAGACAAAAATAAAAAAACATTTTGTATTTATTAAATACATTTTTATTTTTTTATTTGTTTGCTCGGTTTATTTTTTTCTTTTTTATATAATTATGTCTAAAAGCAATTGCTTTTAAATTGCTTCAACATAAATAAAATAATGAAAGAAAACTTTGAAGGGAGGTCTTTAAAAAAGTTTTAACTAGTATGGTCTTTTCTAAGAAAGACTACATCCACTTTCGCTCGCCGCTACTAATAGACACACCGTCAAAACCCAAAAACCTAATTTTCAAAGACATTTCTGTCTTTCCTCCAAAGCTCAACATAGCTATCCTTCTTTACATACCTTACGTAAAGACAAGCTACATAAAAGAATTATATCATCCGTCTTAAAGCCAAAATTTTAAGAAAATGGGGTAAAATACACTATGTCTTCGAGCAAAATCACTTTAGAAACTTTAGATCATATCGCCAAATTGGCCAGAATAAAATTATCTGACCATGAAAAGGAAGTATTTTTGCCTCAACTAGAATCAGTTATCGAATATTTTGATGTTCTAAACAGTGTTAATACTGATAATGTTTCACCTACTTTTCGAGTTATCGAAGAGTCAAATCCTTTACGAGAAGATGTTATTGGTGAATCTTTTTCTCAAAAATTAGCTTTATCTTCCACCAAAAATACTCAAGACGGTTATTTTGTTGTTACCAACACTATTAAAAAATAATATGGATTATTCAACTCTTTCAATTCCTCAAATCCGCCAATTACTTTTAGATAAAAAAGCTACTGCTACTGAAATCACTCAATTTTTCTTAGATAAAATTAAATTAATTGATCCTCAAATTAAAGCTTTTATTACCATTACTGAAAAAGAAGCTCTAGAAAAAGCCGCTGAAATTGATAAAAAAATTGCCAATAATGAAACTATTGGTAAACTAGCCGGTTCGATTATGGCTGTTAAGGATATCTTTTTAACCAAAGATATTGAAACCACTGCCAGTTCTCAAGTTTTAAAAGGTTATATTCCTCAATATTCTTCGACTGTCTATCAAAAATTATTAGACCAAGATGCCATTATTATTGGTAAAACCAATACTGATCCTTTTGCTTTTGGTGGTTCAACTGAAAATTCTGGTTTCTTTACAACAAAGAATCCTTGGAATTTAGATATGATTCCTGGTGGTTCTTCTGGCGGTTCGGCCGCCGCTACTGCCGCTAATCTTTGTCATTTCGCTCTTGGAACCGATACTGGTGGTTCCATTCGTCAACCCGCTTCTCTCTGTGGTGTTTCTGGTTTAAAACCTACTTATGGATTAAATTCTCGCTTTGGAATTACTGCTATGGCTTCTTCTTTCGATTGTCCTGGTGTCTTTGCTCGATCTGTCGATGACATTGCCACTGTTACTCAAATTACTGCTGGTCACGATAAAAACGATGCCACTTCCACTCATCAAACTATTCCAGATTATTCTTCACTTTTAGACAGTGTTAATTTAAAAGGTTTAAAAATTGGTTTACCAAAAGAATATTTTACCCAAGCTATTAATCCTGAAGTTAAGGCTAAAGTTTTAGAAGCTGCCAAAGTTTTAGAAAGCAAAGGCGCTATTTTAAAAGAGGTTTCTCTCCCTAGCACTAATCTTGGTCTGGCTGTTTATTACATTTTGGTTCCTTCTGAAATTTCTGCCAACATGTCTCGTTACGAGGGGATTCGTTTTGGACAAACCGCTCCAGATGGCTCTAATATAATTTCTTATTACATGAATGTTCGTGGTCAATTTATGGAACCAGAAGTTAAGCGACGTATTATTATTGGTACTTATGCGCTATCTTCCGGTTATTACGATGCTTATTACACCAAAGCTGCTAAAGTTAGAACCTTAATTAAACAAGAATTTGAATCTGTTTTAGCCGATGTTGATGTTATTTTGGCTCCAGTTTCCCCTACTTCTGCTTGGAAAATTGGTGAAAAATGTAGCAATCCTTTGGAAATGTATTTAGCTGATGCTTACACTGTTTGTATTAATGTCGCCGGTGTTCCTTCCTTAGCACTACCTTGTGGTTTCAATAGCAATAACCTTCCAATTGGTTTCCAATTGATTGGTAATTTCTTTGAAGAATCAAAAATTATGTCCATCGGTCATCAATATCAACAAATTACTGATTATCATCTTCAAACTCCAAAAATTTAAAATGAAAAATAATATTTTAAAAAATTTTTATTTTCTCCCTTTCTTCAAAGGGAGATGCGGCGAAGCCGAGAGGGATTTATTATGAAAGTTACTCCAATAATCGGTCTTGAAGTCCACGTTGAACTTCGCACTCAATCAAAAATGTTTTGTAGTTGTTCTGCAACTCATTTCCATGTCGAAGCCAATACTAATACTTGTCCTGTTTGTTTAGGTCTTCCAGGTGCTCTCCCGGTTCCAAATCGCACCGCCTGTGAATGGTGTATCAAATTAGGTATTGCTCTTGGTTGTACTCCAAATTTAACTTCATTTTTTGAACGAAAAAATTATTTTTATCCAGATTTAGCCAAAGGTTATCAATTAACTCAATTTGAAAAACCTTTTGTAGTTAATGGCAAACTTGTCATTGATGGTCAAGAAATCAGAATTAACCGAGCTCATATGGAAGAGGACACTGGTAAATCCATCCATTTAACTACCGGTGGTCAAGATTTAACTTTAATCGATTACAACCGTTGTGGTGTTCCACTGGTGGAAATAGTTTCTGAACCAGACATTACTTCCGCCCAAATGGCCAAAAATTATCTTTTGAAAATTCAACAAATTATCCGATATTTAGGTATTTCCGATGCTGATATTGAAAAGGGTAGTATGCGTTGTGAACCAACTATCAATTTAAAAATTGAAACCGATGATGGTAAAGTTGTTTATACTCCACTGGCCGAAATCAAAAATGTGGCCTCTTTAACTGGGGTTCAAACTGCCATTGATTTTGAATTAAATCGCCAACTTGAAGAATTTAAACAAACTGGCGAAGGCAAATCTAAAACCAACAAAACTACTCGTGGTTGGGATGCTGATAAAAATCAAACCTTTTTACAACGCGAAAAAGAAGGCTCTTCCGATTATCGTTATTTTCCAGAACCAGACATTCCCTATATTAATTTCACTCAAGCCGAAATTGATGCGATTAAAGCTTCAATTCCTGAACTTCCAGATCAAAAAATAGAAAAATACAAAACAATTTATGGTTTAAGTGATTATGATGCTCAAACTATTACTGCTGATTTTGCTTTTGCTAACATTTATGAATCTATTATTATTGATTATATTTATGAAAATAAGGTTAATGATTTAACTAAAATTGTTGGTAAATCTTTAAAAGATTTAGTTGGGTTTACTGATTCGGCTAAAATTAAAGACCTTGCTAAATTTACTGCCAATCTTTTTTTGGGTGCCATTAAAACTCATCTCAATGAAACTAGTGAAGATTTAGATCAATCAAAAATCAATTCTCAATTTTTCTTTGATTTATTTATGGCTGTTTCTAACTCAGAAATTTCCGCTACTGTTGCTAAACAAGTAATTACCCAAAGTTATCAAACTGGAGTTAATCCAGTTGAAATTGCCAAATCTAAAGGTTTAATTCAAGTTTCTGATTCTGGAGAAATTGAAAAAATTGCCAAAAAGGTAATTGAAGCCAATCCAAAAACAGTCGAAGATTATAAGAAGAATCCAATGTCTATTGGTTTTCTTATTGGTCAATTAATGAAAGCTTCCAACGGTTCCGCCAATCCAAAACTAGCTAAAGAAATTTTAGAGAAATTATTAAAATGACAAAAATTTCAAAGGAAGATTTAAAAAATATTAATAACCTTCGATTAAAAGCTAGTAATAAAAAATACGAAGCTTTACCTGTGCTCTATTTTTTTATAGGTATTGTAATGAGTTTTTTATTAAGCATATCTGCAAATATAGTTTACGAAACTATTAAAAATGATTTATTTTTTAAAATTATTTATCTTGTAACTACTGTACTTTTTGTATTATTAATTTTTAAAACAATTAATAATATTTATATTAAACCCATAAAAGAAATTGAAAAAGAAATAAAACAGAATATTAATAAAATTAAAAATAAATAACAAACTTTCCAATTACCGATACTGAAATAAAATAAATTTTAGAAAAATTTTTTAAAAAAAATAATGGGATTAAATAATAATCATCAACAAATACAAAAAGATTTTAAAGTTTATATTGTTGAATCTCCAAGTAGTATTAATATACTTAATGACGAAAAAGAAGGTGAAAATTTACAAGGATCACTTAAGCTTGAATCGATAAAATCTAATTATTATTTAGCCATAGATAAAACTGCTTTTAATACCGCTTTTGGAAAAATAGAAATTGATGCCAACGAAAATAAAGAAAAACCAATTATTCACATTAGTGCTCATGGAAACGAAGATGGAATAGGATTATGTGATGGGACAGTTATTTCATGGATGGAATTAAGAGAATATTTGCAACCAATAAATAATTATTTACTAAGAAATTTTAATCATGGATTAATACTTTGTTTATCAAGCTGTAACGGGTTGTCTGGTTGTAGAATGGCCATGTTCGATGATAACTATCCATTTTCGTTTATTGTAGGGTGTAAATCTGAAGTTTTATGGACAGATACAAATATAGGATTTATGACTTTTTATCATTTATATAAAAAAGGTATATCTTTGCCTGATTGTATAAAAGCAATGAAAGTAGCATCAGGTGATGAAAGTTTTGACTATATGGATTCAGAAATTGCCAGACAAGCATATCTAAGTGTAACTTCTAAACCAAAAACAGAATAATAAATTTTATTATATTAGAATCCAAAACTAGCCAAAGAAATTTTAGAAAAATTATTAAAGTAAACTACTAAACTCTTACTTTAACCAAATCATGGACTTCACTCAATTTTTTTATTGTAGAAATTCCTTGAAGTATTTCATCCTTAAACATATTTAACCAAACAGTTTTAATTCTTTTTACGGTATCTAATTTTTCAACTACCTTAGGATTATCGTCAATTACAGTTGCTCCATCTGGAATTACATTTAAAGATTCATTATCTAACTTTCTTCTTTTAATAAAAATTAAGTCTTTATCAAAAAAATCAATTATTCCCGAAAATTCTAATTTTTTTGTTTGATAATCAGTAAAACCTTCTGAATAAATCCCCAATCTTTTAGTTTGTTTAAGTTTGGTTAATAATTCAATAGTTTCTTCAAAAAGTGATTCTACATAAATTTCTTTTTTATCAAAAGGATTATCAATTGGTTGTCCAATTTTTTTTACTAAAAAATCCATTAAACGATCTGGATAAAAATCTGTATTAAATTCTAGGCTATCTTTGTATTCATCTTTGAGTTTAGATATTTCTTCAAACGATTTTCCAGTTTGTCTAGCAATATCTGCATAGGCTAAAAAAGATAATTTTTTAGTATCAATTAACGTATTATCAATATCAAACAAAACTATACCGTCTTTTTCCATTTCTTTATTTTCTTTTAATGAATAATTACCGTTTTCTATCATTGACCTTATTTTATAACAAATATCTCTTTATTTTTAAGTTAAAATAGGGAAGTGAGTAATCAAACTTTTTTATCAGAATATCAAAGATTAAACCCGGAACAGAAACTAGCTGTCGATACTATCGAAGGTCCAGTTATGGTTATTGCTGGAGCTGGAACAGGAAAAACTCAAACCATCGCTCTTCGTATTGCCAATATTTTAGACAAAACCGACACCAAACCTAGTTCTATTTTGTGTTTAACCTACACCGACGTCGCTGCCAACAATATGAGAAATCGTTTGTTAGACATGATTGGCTCCGATGCTTACAAAATAAAAATCTGTACTTTCCATAGCTTTTGTAACGACATTATTTCTTCCAATGCTCAATATTTCCCTTTTTCTTCAGCCAGTTTAAAAGCCATCGACGATTTAGAAACCATCGAAATTATTAAAAACATTATCGATCATTTAGACAATTCTTCACCTCTCATCAGTTGGGGAGACAGATATTGTTACCAAAAAAGTATTCTCGATTGTCTTCATTTAACTAAGCGAGAAAACATAGCAAAAGAAACTCTTTTAAATTTAATTAAAGATGAAGAAACTTTCTTCAAAAATTGTGGCGATTTTATTACCCAATTGGCTGATGTCCGCGCCACCAAAAATAATTATCCTCAAATTAATCAAATTTTAGATAATTTATTAGATTCTGAATTTCTTTCCATTAATTTAAAAAGTCATCTCCAAATTATTCGAAGTGGCAACGACAATCTTAGTCAGGTCAAAAATGAAATCCGCAAATTTTACCAAGACTTTGAAAAAGATATTCCTAAACAAAAGGAATTCGTCAAAATTTTTGATTCATATCAAAAAGAACTTCAAAAAAAATCTCTTTACGATTATGAAGATATGATTCTTTTTGTCATTAATGCTTTTAATGATAACCCCGATTTATTATTAAATTTTCAGGAGAAGTACCAATATATTCTTGTCGATGAATATCAAGATACCAACTCCAGTCAAAGCAAAATCGTTGACATGCTTGGCAGTTATTACGACACTCCAAACATTTTTGTCGTCGGTGACGATGATCAATCCATTTTTAGATTTCAAGGCGCTTCCATTGAAAACATCTACAATTTTTACAAGAAATATAATCCTCAAAAAATTGTTTTAAAAAACAATTATCGTAGTCACAAACTTATTTTAGATTCTTCTAGTAGTGTTATTGGTCATAATAAAAATCGTATTGCCAATTTAATTACTGACATTGATAAGACTTTAATTGCTACCAAAGATTACGATCCAGACCCAATTAATTTAACTGTCCTTAATTCCAATATTGAAGAAGATTATTGTGTGGCTCAAAAAGTTTCCGACTTAATTAAAGCCGGTGAAAGTCCAAATGAAATTGCAATTTTAATTCGTAAAAATCGTGATGCTGAAGAATTAACCAAAATGTTATCGGCTTTTAAAGTTAAATTTTTCTTACCTTCCGATTCTAATATTCTTAAAAATCCCCTTATTATTCAATTAATTAAACTTCTTGAATTTGTTGATAATCCCAATTTCAATGAATCTGTTTATCACATTTTGGCCGCTCCTTTTATTAAATTGAATTCTCTTGATTTAGTTAAAGTAGTTAAATCAAAAGGCCTGCCTGCCGGTAGGCAAGGTGTTTTAGCCGATTTGATTTTCAATCAAGAAAAAATTGATGGACTTGAAGTTTCCGATAAAACCAAACATATTCTTGCCAAATTTGGTAAACGAATTGCTAAAACTAGAATCGATTTAGAAAATTATCCTTTAGAAAAAGTTTTAAATAAAATCTTAAAAAGATTTAGAATTCTAAAATATTTATTATCTAAAAACGATATTGAAACTCTTAATCAAGTTCACACTTTTTATAAACTTCTCAAAGATACTGTTGTTAAAAAAGATTTAACTTTAAAAGAATTTATTGACCGAATTCATCTGTACAATGAGAATAATCTTTCGATTTCTTCACCATCAATTTCTTACGATTCTTCCGATTCCATCAAAATATTAACTGTCCATGGTTCTAAAGGTTTGGAATTTAATCATGTTTTCATTTATCGACTTTTGGAAGATTCTTGGGAAAAACAACGCGATTTTAGTAAATTAAAATTACCTTTTGGAATTCTTTCCAGTGAAATTACTAAAAGTATTGAAGATGATTATGAAGAAGACCGCCGTCTTTTTTATGTTGCTTTAACCCGAGCCAAAAAACAAATTTATCTTTCTTACTCTCAATATAAAGAAAGTGGTAAAAGCCAAAACGCTTCTGTTTTTATTTCTGAAATTGACAGTCAATTAGTTGAAAATATTAAATTTAATGACAAAGCCGCGGCTCTTAAAACCTACTATCAGTTTACCGACGTTTCTCACGATTTAAAACCAGATTTATCTGAGTACTTAAAAGATTATTTGGCCAATCATTACAAATTTAATGTTTCTCACCTTAATTCTTATCTTCGTTGTCCTCTCTGTTTTTATTACAAAACCATTCTTCGAATCCCCCAAAACAAAGAGAAATTTAGTAGTTTTGGTACCGCCATTCATCAAGCCCTTTCCTGTCTTTATCAAAAGAAATCGAAAGACGAAATTATGGCCAGTTTTGAACAAAGTTTAAAAAATGAACGTTTACCAAAAGCTGATTATTTATGGTGTCTCGAAAATGGTCAAAAACTTTTAACTGAATATTACGATCAATATTTCGATTCAGTTAAAGACAATAATATTTCTGAATACAATTTCGCCACGGAAAATATTGTCTACAAAGATATTCCTCTAACTGGAAAAATCGATTTAATTGAAAAACAGGAAAATGGCAAAATTAATGTCATCGATTTTAAAACTGGTAACTCTGACAGCAAATATAAAGAACTTGGTCCAGACGGGGATTATTATCGTCAAATTGTTTTTTATAGATTACTTCTCGATATTAAAAACGATTCTCGTTTCCAATTTAATCAAGGCATTATTGATTTCGTTGAAAAAAGTAAATTAAAAAAATCTTTTATTCGCAAAGAAATTAATGTTACTGATGAAGATTTGGCTAAATTAAAAGCTCAAATCGAAGATGTCTATCAAAAAATTACCAATTTAGAATTCTTTGAAACTGGCAAAGATTGTAAAGACAAAGATCATTTACATTATCTATTAAAATAACCTATGCAAATAAAAATAAAACGTTTCGACAAAACATTACCTTTACCAGTTCACAAAACCACTGGTGCAGTTGCCGTCGATCTCTATTCTCGAGTTGAAATCACCATTGCTCCTCACCAAATTGGTTATGTCCCAATGAATGTCGCCATTGAAATTCCTCAGGGTTATTTTATTATGTCAGCTCCTCGTAGTTCCACCCATAAATTAGGCCTAATGGGGGCTAATGGAGTTGGTATTTTCGATCGAGATTTTTGTGGTGATAATGATGAATATAATTTCATTGCTCTAAATTATACTGACCAACCGATTACTGTCGAAAAAGGTACTCGCCTTTGTCAATTACTTTTAATTAAATGCGAAAACTTTGAGTTAAATGAAGTTGATAATATGGGTAATCTCGATCGCGGCGGCATCGGCAGCACAGGAATAAAATAATTATAAGTTTACTCGACTTTTATTTTTTATTTCACGTATTTCATCTCGAAATTTTATTATTATATCTTCCGATCCATTAAATATTTCTGATGATAAAGTTTTTTTATCTGCTTGAATATATATAGTCGATAATAAATTGGATGCCCTATCAATAGAATTAAAAGTATTGATAACAGGTTGGTTAATTAGAGAAAGTGTTTCTTTTATGTATGCTAATCTGGCAGTAGTTTGTTTTTCTAATTCACTTTCTTTTTCTATTTTTTTTACCATCCAACCTAAAACTCCACTTTTATGTTCAAAATAACTCATCATTGGATTTTTATAATCAAACCCAAAAATATTATCAATAAATTTTCCTTCTGTTTTCCTACTTATATCCCAAGCTAATGTTGAGACTAAATAAGCAACTTCTTGCTCATTAATTATATCTAATTTTTCAACTAGATTATTTTCTGCAACTAAAGCAAATGCTTTGTGTATAAAAAAATTAGATTGTCTTTCAATAGGATTTGGTCTTTCAGAAATCGACTCTTTTTCTCTCATGCCCAGATTATATCAAACACTGTCAGATATTCTTTAGTGTAAAATAGTTTATGACCTTTGTTTATATTCTTCTCATCTTAATTCTCATCGCCCAAGTTTACTTAATTTTAAAATCCAAAAAAACTGACAACACTTCTGAAATTTTGAAAAAAATTGATGATATCCAACTAAGATTGGAAACTTCAATTAAACAAGATTTCTCGATTAACCGTCAGGAATTAAATGGTTCTTTCAATAATTTTTCCATTAAATTAGATCAATTAATTAATCATATTAATACTGATTTAAATCAAGTTCGAGAATCAATTGAAAAGCGTTTGGAGTTGATTCAAAAAGATAATTCAGTTCAACTCGAAAAAATGAGAGCCACTGTCGATGAAAAACTTCAATCGACTTTAGAAAAACGATTAGGGGAGTCATTCAAACAAGTTTCTACTCAACTAGAATCAGTTTATAAAGGTCTTGGGGAAATGCAAAATCTTGCCGTTGGAGTTGGTGATTTGAAAAAAGTTTTATCCAACATTAAAGTTCGTGGCACTTGGGGCGAAGTCCAATTAGCCAATCTTTTAGATCAATTCTTAATTAAAGATCAATACGAAACTAATGTCGCCGTCAAACACGGCAGTAGCGACCGAGTTGAATTCGCCATTAAACTTCCAGGAAAAAGCGATGACAACAAATCTTGTTTATTACCAATTGATTCCAAATTCCCTCTCGAGGATTATCAAAATTTAATCAAAGCCCAAGAAAGTGGGGATTTACTTCAAATTGAAGTTTATAGTAAAGCTCTAGAAACTCGTCTTAAAGGTGAAGCCAAATATATTTTTGACAAATATTTAGATCCACCAAACACTACCGATTTTGGTATTTTGTATCTTCCAGTTGAAGGTCTTTATGCTGAAGTTGCCCAAAGACCTGGATTAGTTGATTCACTTCAACGCCAATACCGAGTTACCATTTCCGGTCCAACCACCATTACTGCTATTCTAAATAGTTTCCAAATGGGTTTCCGCACTCTGGCTGTTGAAAAACGATCTTCTGAAGTTTGGATGGTTTTAAACACTATCAAAAAAGAATTCGGAATTTTTGGCGATTTGTTAACCAAAACTCAAAAGAAACTTCAAGAAGCTAGTAATGTAATTGAAGATGCTAGTTCCAAGTCTCACACTATTGTTAGTAAATTAAATAAAGTTCAAAGTTTACCTCAATCCGAAGTTCCAATTCCATTAATCGAAAAAACTGAAAGTTCAGATGAATAATAAATTTATTCTTTTTACTAATTTATTTTTAATTTTATTGTTGATTTTTATCAACACCGTTTCGGCTCAATTTGTTTGGTCAAAGATTATTTTCTTTTTAATTGTTTTTTGTTTTGTCTTTTCTTTATTAACTATTTTTTCTAAAAAAATCAGAAGGAATTTACTTGGCTCTTTTTATAGCATTGCTCTCCTTCTTCTGCTATTATTTAACCAGTTCAGTTACCTTAATATTGTTCTTTTAACTGTCTTTTTCATCTCGATTCTGTTTGTTTTCAAATCTCAATTTACCTCTTGACACTCCTTAGCAGTCGGACTATTATATTGCTAATATGGCAGACTTAACTCAACGACAAATTAAACTTTTGAAGTGTTTGGTTGAAGAATTTATCGAAATCGCCGCTCCGGTTGGTTCCGAAACTTTAGAGAAAAAATATTCTCTAGGTATTTCTTCCGCTACTATTAGAAATGAAATGATGGCCCTCACTCAGCTTGGCTTTCTTAAAAAAGGCCATTCTTCCGCCGGTCATGCTCCCACCTCTATGGGTTTGAAATATTATGTTCGAAATTTAATGACTCCAAAAAATCTTTCCATTGGGGAAGAGCTTGGGGCTAAAGAAAAAGTTTGGGATTATCGAAATGAATTCGACCGTTTAATTAGAGAAACCACTCGAGAATTGGCTATCAAAACCCATTCTATGGCTATCGCTACTACCGATCATGGTTCTATTTATAGTTATGGTGCTTCTAATCTTTTAGAAGAACCAGAATTTTTTAATATCGATGTTACTAAAACTGTTTTATCTCTTTTAGATAACGCTACTTTTTGGTTCGATATTATCAATAAAGCTGGTAGTTTAACTCCAGAATCTGAAGAAATTGTTCATCTTTTAATTGGTGAAGATTTAGGTCTAGAACATCTTGAACCATGCGGATTTGTCTATCAAAATTATGAATCAGGTCCACACCGAGGCATTTTGGGAATTATTGGCCCAGCTCGTTGTCGTTATACTCATGTTGTTCCGGTTGTTGACTATTTTGCTGAGTTACTCTCAACTATTAGTCGTTAATTAAAATTATGATCAAAGATCAAAAAATAAAAACTACTATCACTAAAGATGCCAATTTACTTAAAAAAATTGCCGAACTAGAAGAAAAAAATAGTTCTTTATTAGATAATTTATCCCGGTCCTTAGCCGATTATTCTAATTTAGAAAAAAGAAATGAAAATCAAAGACAACTTTTTGTCACTCTCGCTACCACTTCTATTTTAACTAAAATGATTGATGTTCTAGATAATTTTTATTTAGCTCAAAAACATCTAAACGATCCTGGTTTAAAAATGGCTATCGATAAATTCGATTCCGTTTTAAAAACAGAAGGTCTAGAAGAAATAAACCCTAACAACTTAGAATTTGACCCTCAATTTATGGAATGTGTCGAGGTTGTCGACGGCCAGACAAATTTCGTAGTTGAAGTCAAAAAACTAGGTTATAAATTAAACGGTCATGTTATCCGACCAGCCCAAGTGTCTGTCGGAAAATCTAATGACCAAATTATAAATTAATTATTATTTAATAAAATTATGTCAAACAAAATAATCGGAATCGATTTAGGTACTACCAACTCCTGCGTTTCAGTCATGGAAGGCGGTACTCCAAAAGTTATTATCAGTTCAGAAGGTCGCAATACTATTCCTTCTATTGTTGAACCAGTCAAAAAACTCGTTGGTGATTTAGCCAAACGTCAAATGGTTCTTAATTCTAAAAACACTGTTTATAGTGTCAAACGTTTAATGGGCCGTCGTATGGACGATCCAGAAGTTAAGAAAATGCAATCTATTTCTCCATATAAAATAGTTGCTGGAAAAGATAATACTGCTTCAGTTGAAATTGAAGGGAAGGTTTATACTCCTCAAGAAATTTCGGCTATGATTTTACAGAAATGTAAAGCTGATGCTGAAAAATATCTTGGTGAAAAAGTTACTGATGCTGTTATTACTGTTCCTGCTTACTTCGATGATTCTCAACGTCAAGCTACTAAGCAAGCCGGTGAAATCGCTGGTCTTAATGTTCAAAGAATCGTTAATGAGCCAACTGCCGCTGCTCTAGCTTACGGTCTAGATAAAAAAGGTAATGAATTAGTCGCTGTTTACGATTTAGGTGGAGGTACTTTTGATATCTCTATTCTCGAAATCGGCGATGGTATTTTCGAAGTTAAATCTACTAATGGTGATACTTTCCTTGGCGGAGATGATTTTGATCAAAAAATTATTTCTTGGATTATCGATGATTTCCAAAAACAAAATGGAGTTGATTTAAGTAAAGATCCTCAAGCTTTACAACGTGTTCGAGAAGCCGCTGAAAAAGCCAAAATCGAACTCAGTTCAGCTGCTGAAACTGAAATTAATTTACCATTCATTACTCAAAAAGATGGTCAACCTCTTCATTTAACTAAAAAATTAACTCGATCCGAATTGGAAAAATTAGTTGATGAATTAATTCAAAAAACTATTGGTCCAGTCGAAAAAGCTCTTAAAGATGCTAAGGTTACCAAAACTGATATTAAAGAAATCATTATGGTTGGTGGTATGACTCGTATGCCAAAAGTTCAAGAAGTCGTTAAAAACTTCTTCGGCAAAGAGTTAAATAATACTGTTAATCCAGATGAAGTTGTGGCTATTGGAGCTGCTGTTCAAGGAGCTGTCTTAACTGGTGAAGTTAAAGATGTTGTTTTATTGGATGTCACTCCATTAACTTTTGGAATTGAAACTGCTGGTGGTGTTCGAACTCCTCTAATCGACAGAAACACTACTGTTCCAACCAAAAAATCTCAAGTCTTTACTACCTATGCTGACAGTCAACCTCAAGTTGAAATTAATGTTCTTCAAGGTGAGCGTCCAATGGCTATCGATAACAAATCTCTTGGTAGATTTATTTTAGATGGCATTGCTCCAGCTCCACGAGGTGTTCCACAAATTGAAGTCACTTTTGACATCGATAGTAACGGAATTCTCTCTGTCTCAGCCAAAGATAAAGGTACTGGCAAAGAACAAAAGATTACTATTCAAAATGCTACTAATCTAAAAGAAGAAGAAATAGAGCAAATGAAGAAAGATGCTGAAGCTCATGCTCGAGAAGATGAAGAAAAGAAAGGTTTAGCTGAAAGCCGAAACAAACTTGATAGCACTATCTTTTCTGGAGAAAAAACTTTGAAAGATTTTGCTGACAAAGTTAAACCAGAAGATAAAGAAAAAATCGAAGCTCAACTAAAAACTGCTCGAGAAATCTTAGCTAAAACTGAGGCTAATAAAGATGAATTAGATAAAGCTTCAGAAGAATTAAATCAAATTCTTCAAACTGTTGGAGCGGCTATTTATCAACAGCAACAACCAGAAGCTGGTGCTCAACCAACTACTGAAGAACCAAAAGCTGATGCTAAGGCTGATGATTCTAAGAAAGACGCTGAAGAAGGGGAAGTAGTACAATAATATTTTGTAAGGGCGGGTTTTATGCCCGCCCAGTGTTAAAATAATCGAATGAAAAAAGATTTTTATGAATTATTAGGCGTTCCAAAAACTGCCACCAAAGATGAAATTAAAAGCGCTTATCGAAAGTCAGCTTTAAAATTTCATCCTGATCGAAACAAAGAGCCTGATGCTGAAGAAAAATTTAAGGAAATCAATGAAGCGTATGAAGTTTTAAGTAATCCCGAAAAGAAATCTGCTTATGACCAATATGGTCATGCTGCTTTTGATCCAAGTGCTGGTGGTTTTGGTGGCCACACTTACAGTAGTCAAAACGGTGGTAATTTTACTTATACCAACAGTGCTGGTGGTAATCCTTTTGGTGGTAGTGGTTTTGATTTTGAAGGTTTCAATAATCCTTTTGATATTTTTGAACAATTTTTTGGATCTGGTTTTGGTGGTCAACGACAACAAGGTAAACGAATTGAAACTTACAAAATCGAACTCACTTTTTTAGAAGCCGCTAATGGTTGTCAAAAAGAAGTTAATATTGATGGTCATAAAAAAACTATTAAAATTCCAGCTGGTGTCGACGATGGTCAAAAAATTCGTTTTTCTGAATTCGTTTTATATGTCGATATTCAACCAGACAAAGTCTTCAAACGCGACGGTAATGATGTTTTTATAAACGTCAATATTAGCCTAACTCAAGCCATTTTAGGTGACACCATTGAAGTTTCAACTCTCACTGAACCTCTTAAAGTTAAAGTTAAACCAGGGACTCAACCAAACACTCTAATCAGACTTAAAAATCAAGGTATAAAAGATGTTAATGGCTATGGTCATGGCGATTTTTACATCCGTCTTTTCGTTACTGTCCCAACTAAACTAAATTCTCGTCAAAAAGACCTTCTTAAGCAACTTGATTTCTAATTCTTTTTTTAGCTTAATTTTGTGTTTTTTCTTCATTTTTCTGCTATAATAAGTTCATAATAATTTTGTGGTATTTAACCGGGGGCTGGCAAGCCCTTTTTTAATACCCATAAAAAGGAAAAACAAAATGGACTTAAAAAAACTACCAAAAACTGAATTTGCCGCTGCAGTCGCTCAAATCGCTGGCGAAAGAAATATTGATGTTCAATCTATTTTAGATTCTATTGAATTAGGTTTAATCTGGGCTTATAAACGTGATCAAAAAGAACACGGTATTATCGTTCCAGACGAAGATCAATTTGTAGCTGAATTAACTCCAGAAAGTGGTTCTTTTAAAGTTTTCAAAATTGATGGTGAAGATAGAACTGATGTTACTCCTCCAGGTTTCGGTCGCATTGCTGCTCAAACTGCCAAACAAGTTATCGATCAAAAAATTCACGAAGCTGAAAAAGAATCAGTTATTGTTGAATATGAAAAGAAAGTCGGAACTTTAATTTCCTGTGTTGTCTTAAAAAATGATCCTTACAAAATGGTTGTTGGAGTTGGTAAAACTGAAGGAATTTGTCCAAAAGATGAACAAATTAAAAATGAAGTTATTCCATTAGGTACAAAAAAATTCTTTTTATTAAAAGAAATCGAACGAGGTGAACTTGGTCGTAGTGAAATTATTTTGTCTCGCCGAGACAATAATTTCATTAAAGAACTTTTCGCTCGAGAAGTTCCAGAAGTTACTAACGGTTCTGTTGTTATCGAAAGAATCGCTCGATCTGCTGGTGAAAGAACTAAAATTGCTGTGTCTTCAAATCAATCTGGAATTGATCCAGTTGGTTCTTGTATTGGTCAAAAAGGATCAAGAATTCAAGCTATTTTAAGTGAACTTCCCCATGAAGAAAAAGTTGATGTTATTCCTTTTTCCACCAATATTAACCAGTTTATTATTCAATCTTTATCACCAGCTCAAGATGCTAAAGTTATCGATATTAAAAATGGTACTGCTTTTGTTGTCATTCCAGAATCTCAATTAGCCTTAGCCATTGGTGCTGGTGGCGAAAATGTTCGTCTAGCTGGTCAATTAGTTGGTCTAGAAATAAAAATTTCTTCCGATACTAATAATAAAGCTAGCAAATAATTTTCTATTATTTGTTAAATTAAATTATGGCCCAAGAAAATAACTCTCAATTCAGGCCGCCTATTGTTGCTGTCATGGGACACATCGATCATGGCAAAACATCTCTTTTAGATAAGATTCGTTCTACCAATCTTTGGCGCAAAGAAGCCGGCGGTATTACTCAACACATTGGTGCTTACCAAGCTAAAGTCACCGAAAAAAACGGTCAAGTTAAGTTAATTACTTTTATTGATACTCCTGGTCACGCTGCTTTCAATAATATGCGTAGTTACGGAGCTCAAGTTACCGATATGGTAGTTTTAGTTGTCTCTGCAGTTGAAGGTATTATGCCTCAAACTAAAGAATGTATTGAACATATTAAGAAAAATAATTTGCCTTTTATCGTCGCCATGAACAAAATGGATCTCGACAATGCTTCTCCAGAAAAAATTAAAGGTCAATTAGTTGAATTAGGTTTTACTCCAGAAGAATACGGTGGTCAAACTGCTGTTATTCCTGTTTCTGCTAAAACTGGTAAGGGTATCGATGATCTTTTAGACATGATTTTGCTAAATGCCGAAGTTATGGAGTTAAAAGCTGATCCATGCGCTTGTACTGAAGCTTTCATTATTGAATCTCGTTTAGATAAATCTCGTGGTCCAGTTGCTTCTTTAATTGTCAAAAATGGGACTTTAAATGTTGGTGACACTGTTTATTCTGAAGATGTTTTGTGTAAAGTAAAAGCTATGGTCGATTACACTGGTTTAAACATTAAAACCGCTCCACCTAGCACTCCAGTTGAAGTTTTAGGTTTTGAAAAAGTTCCTCAAATTGGATCTTTAGTTATTCAAGATAAAACTGAATGTTCAATTAAAACTGAAAATTGTCATCGAGTTTTACTCGAATCTACTGAAGAAAATCCTCGATTAAAAGTCGTTTTAAAAGCCGATGTTAAGGGTACTTTAGAAGCTTTAGAAAACAGTTTTAATGATGATGTTATTGTTATTTCTGCTGGCATTGGGGCTGTTAGTGATAACGATATTTTCTTAGCCGAAGCTGCTAAAGCTCAAATTTTTGCTTTCAATGTTTCGACTCCAAAACATATTGCTCAAATTGCCGAAGCCTCTAAAGTCAGAATTTTTGAATCTCGCATAATTTACGAAATTATTGAAGATATTCAAAATCAAGTTCTTCATCTTTTAGAACCAACCATCGATGAAACCATTATTGGGGAAGGTCTTATTAAAGCTGAATTTAAAATTGATAAAGTTCGTATTGCTGGAATGCAATGTACCAAAGGTGAAATTAGTAAAGGGGATTTAATTCATCTCAAACGCGATGGCAAAATCATCAAAGATACTAAAGTTGAGGGGATTAGACAAGGTAAAAATATTGTTGAAAAACTTAAGTCAGGCACCGATTGTGGCATAACTTTTAAGCCTTATGTTGATTTTAAGGTAAATGATGTTATAATAGCCTATAAGAATTAAAAATAAGCAGGTCTTCTTATGAAAAACTATCAAACACAGGAAATCAAAAACTTAATAACTAACAGCAAAACCGCTTTAGTTGTAGTTCCTCAATTAACCATCGATTCTTTGGGCTCAGCCTTAGCTTTAGCCTTACTTCTTAAAAAAAGTAATATTGATACTAAAGTTTTCTGTCCTACTAAAACCGATGCTAATTATTCCAAATTAAGTGGTCTCGAATTAATTTCTGAAACCCACAACGAAAACGATTTAGTCGTTACTTTAGACTATCCTTTAACTCAAATTGAAAAAGTTAGTTATAACCAAGACAACGGTAAACTTAATTTAGTTGTTCAAACTAAAGATGGTTCTCCAAAAGTTGCCGAAAATCAAATCGTTATTACTAATCAATCTATTCCTGCTGACATTAATTTCATCTTAGGTGATGAAAGTTTACTTGGCGCTAACGCTAATATCGTTACTAAAGGTAATTGGATTAATATTTCTTCTGTTAGTATTCAAAAAGCTTGGGCTAAGGTCAATTTAATTGATCAAGATGCTCCATATGCTGAAATTTTAACTTTCCTTTTACCAATGTTAGGTTTGGAATTAAATCTTGAAGCTGCTAAAAATCTTTTAATTGCCTTAAGAGTTGCCACCCAATCCTTCTCTGTTAATGTTTCTCCAGAAACATTTGAAGCTGGTGCCAATTGTCTTCGAGCTACTCAAATTTAATTTTTTATAAAAACTTTAAAACCCCGCGTTTTGCGGGGTTTTTTCGTTTAAATAGGTCTAAATTTGAATCGAAGTGCCAAATTTTGTCGGCAGTATTCCTATTTATACAATTCAGATGTTACAATCGGAGGCTCATTAAAAAATAGGTGTGAAAGGAGATATTTTTTTTGAAAATATTAATTATTGGTTTTGGCCGTCGAGAACTTACTCCAGAAGAGATTGAAGAAAGTGATGCTTTTATTAAATATCTTCGGGAAAAAGAAGCTGCCGAAAAAGAAGTAGTTGATAATTTAAATTTATTAGCTAATTCAATTGTTAAAAGAATGGAACCTATTAAGGAGTTTCGATTACCGAAAATCTTGGAAAACCCAAGACATTGGACTCCAAGGAATTGGAAACCAAAAATGAAGAATTTTGACAATATCAATCGAAACTTTTTTGACAAAAACCGTAATCATCAATAGAAAGTAGGTGTTATATGTTATCTAATTTAGAAAAAAGAAAAGAGGTTCAGAGAGAAGCCAATTTGCTTGAAGAGAAATTCAATAAATTTCATATTTTATTTGATTCCAAACAGCCACAGATTAATTCAACAGCCAAAACAGAAGAAGGGTGTGATTTTTTATTAGCTCAATTTCGAGCTATGAATCAAGCCTTAGATCAAATTCCAATTCCTAAAAAAGGAAATAATAAACGAGATAATGATATTATTTAATATTTCCTTTGGGTAGTTGTTGGAGCAATTGATAAAGCATTAATTGCTCCAACAACTTATTCGTTAAAATTCCTCAACAACCCCACTCTTCACACCTGTTTTACTCCTCAAAAACTTTTGTGTTATAATTTCACCTGACTATAAATTGGTTTTTTGGGAGCCATTCCAAAAACATTATATTTTAAACCAAGAATAGCCAATAAAAATTATGGCATTGACCAAAATCGAAAAACAAGAAATCATGGAAAAATTCGCCCAAGTTAAGGGTGATACTGGATCTCCAGAAGTTCAAATTGCAATCCTTTCCAAAGAAGTAGAAAAATTACAATCTCATTTAGGTGAGAACAAACATGACTCTCCTGCTAAGCGTGGTATTTTAAGCAAACTTGCTAAACGTCGACGTCTTCTTCGCTACCTTTCACTTCACAATCCTGAGAGATATACTGAAGTAATCAAAGCTCTTGGTCTCAAAAAATAATTAGTTTTTAAATTTTAAAAAAATCTATGGAAATGTATACAAAAGATATTATTGTGGGCGATAAAAAAATTACTCTTTCAACCGGAAAACTCGCTCCTCAAACAAATGCTTCGGTAACGGCTCAATTTGGCAACACTGTTGTCTTAGCTACTGTTCTTATGGGCAAAGTCGATGACAATAAGGATTATTTTCCTTTATCAATTGAATTCGTCGATAAACTTTATGCTGGTGGCATTGTTAAAGGTGGTAAATGGATAAAGCGTGATGGTAATCAATCCGATAATTCTGTTCTTTTTGGTCGTATCATTGATCGATCTTTAAGACCATTATTTCCAGAAAGTTTTTTAAATGAAGTTCAAATTATCGTTACTGTTTTAAGTAATGACAAAGAATTTGATCCAGTTATTCCTGCATTTTTGGCTGCTTCTTCAGCTTTAGCTATTTCCGATATTCCTTTCAATTCTCCAGTTTCGGCTGTCCGAGTTGGTCTTATCGAAAATCAATTAGTTGTCGATCCAACCGTTAGTGAACTCAATCGTTCTTCTTTAGATCTTTTAGTTTGTACCGGCGCTGCTGGTATAAATATGATCGAAGCTGATGGTAACATCGTTGAAAATAAAAATGTTTTAGATGCTATTGAATTAGCTAAAAATACTTGTGATTCTATTAATACTCAAATCATGGATTGGGTTAAAGTTTGTGGTAAAACCAAACTTGAATTCCAACCAGTCGGTCCATCCGCTGAATTAATCAAGGAAATCGACACTCAAATTAGTGCTGATGTTGAAAAATTCTTAGAAGATGGGGTTGATGGTGGTCACATGATTGGTCAACAAGTTATTACTGACAAAGTTATTGAAACTTACCAAGCTAAAATTGACGCTGAAGAAGTTAAACAAAATCAAATTATTGCGGCTGTTGATTCTATTATTAGAACTCATCTTCGAGCTCGAACCATAAAAGGTGTTCGTTATGATCACCGAAAAATGGACGAAATTCGTCACCTTAATATCGAAGCTGGAGTCTTACCATGTGTTCATGGTTCTGCTCTTTTCGAAAGAGGTTTAACTCAAGCTATTACTATTACTACTCTCGCTCCTTTATCTGAAAAACAATATTTAGAAGATTCTAGTGGTGAAAGAACTAAAAGATATATTCATTATTATTCTGCCGCTCCTTACTCAACTGGTCAAACCGGTCGAGTTGGTCGCCCAGGTCGTCGTGAAGTTGGACATGGTGCTTTAGCTGAAAAAGCTTTAATTCCAGTTATTCCAACTGAACAAGAATTTCCATACACTATTGTTTTAACCTCAGAAGTTTTATCTCAAAATGGATCGTCTTCTATGGCTTCTACTTGTGGTTCCACCATGTCTCTTATGGATGCTGGTGTTCCAATCAAAGATAAAGTCGCTGGTATTTCCATTGGTTTAATTGCTAATACTGATGATGATTATGTTTTATTAACCGATATCGCTGGAATCGAAGATCACTTTGGTGATATGGATTTCAAAATTACTGGTACTCGAAACGGTATTACTGCTATTCAATTAGATATTAAACGACAAGGTTTAACCTTGAAAATGGTTCAAGACACTTTTGTGGCTTCTACCAAAGCTCGTCTCGAAATTTTAGATAAAATGGATTTAGCCCTAGCTGCTCCACGAACTGAACTTTCTGAATTTGCTCCAAAAATTAAAATGGTTAAATTACCAGAAGATAAAATTGGTGAAGTTATTGGTAGTGGTGGTAAAACTATCAAAGCTTTAATGGAAAAGTTCAGTGTTCAAATTGATATTGACGACGATGGCCAAGCCTCTATTTCTGCTCAAGATCAAAAAGCTATCGATGCCGCTGCTTATGAAATTGAATGTATGATTAAAGAAGTTCAAATCGGTGAAGAATACCAAGGTATTGTTACTCGAGTTGAAGCTTTCGGCGCTTTCGTTGAATTCCTTCCTGGTCGTGAAGCTTTACTTCACGTTTCGGAAATGGCTACCGGATTTATTTCTAATCCATCTGCTATTATCAAAGAAGGGGATACTCTTACTGTTAAAATCGCTGGTTATAATGACAATCATCAAATTAAATTATCAGCTCCAGAATTTAAAGCTGCTCATGCTGGTGAAGAACGTCCAAACAATCCTCCACAACGTGGTGGTTTTGCTCCTCGAGACAATAGAAATCGATCAGATCGTGATTTTCCAAATTTCAGACGATAAATCTTTTTCTAAATCTAGTATACTTTTTTGATGGCAGACACTACTTTAACTACTACTGAGGCGATTGCTCAATTGTCTTCTAAACTATCAGGAATTAAAATTCCAGATGGTTTACAAGATAAATTAACCGAGCTTTTTTCTCAACTAGCTATTAATGCTCACGATGAATCAGTTTTTTGGAAAAACTATCAAAATGTTTCTAAATATGTTGATTGGGTTAGTCAAATTCCTTGGTTCAATCAAAGTACTGATATTTTAGATTTATCGAATGCTGCAGCAAAACTTAATGAACAACATTATGGTTTAGACAGTGTGAAGGAAAGATTATTAGAATATATTTCTGTCTTATCTCTTCAAAAACAACGTTTTCCTAATGAAGTTGTTCATGCTCCAGTTTTACTTTTTGTTGGTTTAGTTGGAACTGGTAAAACTACTATGGCCAAATCAATTGCTAATGTTTTAGGTCGAGAATTAATTAGAATACCTTTTGGTGGTTTAGGTGATGCTCATTATCTTCGTGGTTATTCCCGTTCAAATTCTGATGCTGAACCAGGTCAATTAATCAAAGGTTTAATCAATTGTAAAACCAAAAATCCAGTTATTTTATTGGATGAAATCGATCGTGTCGCCGACGATGCTCTTAATACTATTATGGGTGTACTAGTTGAAATTCTTGATCCAGAACAAAACAACAATTTTGTTGATCATTATATTGATTATCCAGTTGATCTTTCTGAAGCAATCTTCTGTGCCACCTGTAACAATACTTCTCGTATTGCTACCGCTGTCATGGATAGATTAGAAGTAATTCAGATGCCTTCCTATACTGACGAAGAAAAAATTGCGATTGGTCGAGATTATATCTTGCCAAAAGCTTTAAAAAGTTGTGGTTTAACTACCCAAGATTTAACTATCGGAGACGATTTATGGACTCAAATTGTTCGACCACTTGGCTTTGATGCTGGAGTTAGAACTCTTCAACGAAATATTGAAGGTATGTGTCGTAAAGTTTCTAAAATAATTGTTGAAGGTAAAGCCAAAAAAGTTACTATCGATTCTGAAAATATAAAATATTTTCTGCCTCAATGGTAGTCTGTTAAAATTAGTTAAAGTTATTTATATTCCGAAACGCTTTGTTGATCGTGTTTCAAAAAAATTATTATTATGATAAAAAATCAAAATCAAAACCGAGATCCAGGTTTCAAACAAGATCAAAAAATTATTAATGTTCCCAATCAAGTTAGAGAATTTAAATCTAAATTTGATTCGGTTCGAATTAGTTCCTTAGGGGGCTTTGGCGATGTTACTCAAAACATGTTTGTTTATGAGTTTATTCCCAATGGTGATGCTGCTAAAAGTCAAATTATTATTGTTGACTGCGGTGTTGGTTTCCCAGAAGAAGATGCTTTTGGTGTCGATCTTCAAATTCCCGATACTCGTTATTTAGAAGATAAAAAAGACCGAATTTTAGGTATGTTTATTACTCATGGTCATGAAGATCATATTGGGGCTGTCAGATTTATTTTACCTATTTTAGGTCAAAATATTCCTATTTTTGCCCCAAGATTAGCTGCCGCTTTTATTGAAGCTAGATTAGCCGAAGTTAATATTCGAGCTAACCTTAAAACTTACGATGAATTAAGTCCAACCATTGTTAAAGGTGTTTTTAATATCGATCCGATTCGAGTTACTCATTCTATTCCTGATACTTTTCATTTTGCCATTAGTACCCCAATTGGTATTTTTTACCATGGTTCTGATTTCAAATTTGATCTTTTCCCACTAGATGGCAAAGGAGCTGATTATCAAAAAATCGCTCGAGTTGGTCAAACTGGTAAAGTCATTGCTTTAATGTCTGATAGTTTAGGTTCCGACCATGAAGGTTGGTCACCATCAGAAAGTTCCATTGCTGAAAATTTTAAGAGTCAAATTGTCTCGGCTAAATCTCGAGTTTTTGTAACTTCAATTTCTAGTAACATTATTCGCTGGACTCAAGCCATTGAATATGGAAAAAGTGTTGGTCGAAAAATTGTTATTGTCGGTTTTTCAGTTGATAGAGCTATCAAAATTGCTAAAGAATTAGGTTATTTAACCTTAAATGAAACCGATATTATTCCTATTGAACGAGTTAAAAACTTTGCTGATAATAAATTAATTTTCTTAGTGGCTGGTTTTGCTGGTCAACCAGATTCTGCTCTTAGCAAAATGGTTATGGGTAAACACCGAGTCAAAATTAAATCCGGTGATAAAGTTATTTTCTCTTCTCCAGATTATATTCCTGGCACTACCTCCAATATTTACACCATGATTGATTACTTATCAAAAATGGGCGCTGAAGTTGTCTATGGTGAAAAAGAAGAACTTCACGTTTCTGGTCATGGTTATCAAAAAGAACACGCCCTTTTAATTAACTTATTAAAACCAAAGTTCTTATTACCAATTGGTGGTAATTATCGTCATTTAAAAAGTTATCAAGAAATGGCTAAAGATTTAGGCTATGCCGAAAATCAAACTATTTTGCCAGATTTCGATGCTTCTGTAATTTTTAACAGTAATGGTTCGGTCGATACTAGTCAACATATTCCTATCAGAAAGATTTTAATTGATGGTTTTGGTGTTGGTGATGTTGGTACTACTGTTCTTAGAGATCGTAAATTATTAGCTGAAGACGGAATGTTCTCAGTTGTTATCTTACTTGAAAAAGAAACCGGGATTTTAGCTAAACCTCCAGTCATTCTTAGTCGTGGTTTTGTCTTTATGAAAGAAAACACCGAACTTATGGATTTCTTGAAACAAGAAACTATTCTTAAATTCAATCAAGCTACTAGTGCTCCAGCCAATTTAGATTTTATTCGAGAAGAAGTTCAAGGTCATCTTGAAGAAATTATCTATCAAAAAACTGGCCGCCAACCTATGGTTCTACCATTAGTTATCGAGGTTTAAATATTACGCTATAATAAGGCCATGAGATATTCACAACTATTTGGTAAAACCAGTAAAACTGTTGCCTCAGATGCTGACAGTATTAATGCTAAATTATTAACTCAAGGTGGTTTCATTCAAAAAGAAATTTCCGGTGTTTATAATTATTTACCCTTAGGTCTCAGAGTTTTAACTAAAATTCAAAACATAGTTCGTGAAGAAATGAATAGAGTTGGTGGTCAAGAAATTTTGATGCCAGCTTTAACTCAAGAAGACAGTTGGAAAACTACTGGTCGTAATGCCATGGATGTTTTGTTTCATCTTAAAGGACAAGGGGATACTGATTTGGTTTTGAATCCAACTCATGAAGAAGTCGTTACTCCTTTGGTTCAAAAATATACTTTTTCTTATCGTGATTTACCTGTGGCTGTTTATCAAATTCAAAATAAGTTCCGCAATGAAGCTCGAGCCAAGTCTGGTTTACTTCGTGGTCGTGAATTTAGTATGAAAGATCTTTATTCTTTTCATGTCGATGAAGAAGATTTGAATCGTTATTACGAAATTGTTAAACAAGCTTATTTCAAAATTTACGATAGATTAGGTTTAGGAGATATTACCGTTTTAACTTTTGCTTCTGGTGGTGCTTTCAGCCAATTTTCCCATGAATTTCAAACCATAAATTCAAATGGTGAAGACACTATTTATCTTTGTTCAAAATGTCATATCGCTGTTAATAAAGAAATTATTGACACTCAAAAAACTTGTCCAGAATGTGGCAATGATAAATTAGAAGCCGTCAAGGCTACTGAAGTTGGTAATATTTTTAAATTAAGAACCAAATTTTCTAAAGCTTTTAATTTTTATTATTCCGATAAAGATGGTCAAGATAAAATTGTGGAAATGGGTTGTTATGGATTTGGTCCTTCCCGAACCATGGGTACAATTGTCGAAATTTGTAATGATGACAAAGGTATTATCTGGCCAGCATCCATCGCTCCATATCAAGTTCATTTAGTTGGTTTAGATTTATTTGATGAAACTATCAAAACTCAAGCTGAAAAACTTTACCAAGATTTGTTAGATAAAAATATTGAAGTTTTATTTGATGATCGAGTTGATGTCACCGCTGGAGCTAAATTTGCTGATGCTGATTTAATTGGTAATCCAATTAGACTAGTTATTAGTAAACGAAGCTTAGATAAAGGTGGTATTGAATTAAAAAACAGAAACGAAGATACTTCTGAAATTATTTCTATTGAAAATATTTTTAAGAAGTTAGAAGTCTAAATTTTGAAATTAGAATTTTAGATTTAGAAATTATTATATAAATAATATATACTGTATTCATGGCTAAACGTGGTCGCAAGAAAAAACGAGTAATTCCTGGTTTAAGATTAAAACCAGAAACAACTAGAACAATATTTTTTATCTTCTTTTTGGTGTTTTCAATTATTTCTTTAATTTCCTTTTCTCAAACCGGAACCTTTTTAACCACTTTAAATTCATTTTTAGTCTCTCAATTTGGTTTAATCTCTGTTTTTGTCCCTTTTATTCTCCTTTTAATTGCTTTTGTTTTTGCCAAAATTAAAACTCCTTTAAAAGAATTAAATGTTTCTTTTGGTTCAGTTTTAATGTTTGTTTCTCTTTTAGGTTTTTTAAAACAAGGGAATATAGGTTTATTTTTAGCCACTGAACTGTCTAGTATTTGCGGTAACATTGCCACTTTTTTTATTTTTTTCTTTTTATGTATTGTTGGTTTTGTCATTCTTTTCGATACTAATATTGGTCAAATTGTTAAATTTTTTGTAACTACTTTTAAACTAATCAAAAAATATACTGTTGGTAACAAATCTAAAGAGAAAAAACTCGCCAATGATAAAAAAATGTTTCCTTCAGATATTTTGCCATCCTTTTCAGACAAATTGAGTAGTCTTAAAGATGATCCAGCTGTGGTTAACGTTCCTCCAGTTTTAAAACCTCTTTCTAATCAACCATCTCTACCTATTTCTTCTCCAAGTAATCAAATTTGGGAATATCCACCAATTTCTATTTTTGATGGTACTCCTGGTGCCCAAGCTAATCGTGGAGATATTAATGAAAATGCTCAAATTATCGAAAAAACTCTCGATTCGTTTGGTATCAGAGCTAAAGTTGTTGAAGTCAACAAATCCCCATCTGTTACCCAATACGCTCTTGAAGTTGCCCTTGGAACTAAATTAACTAAAATTTTAAGTCTTAGTAACGATTTAGCTATGGCTCTTTCTGCTCCTGGTGGCCAAATTCGTATTGAAGCCCCAATTCCTGGTCGAGCTTTTGTTGGTATTGAAGTTCCAAACAAATCTCTTGAAGTTGTACCTCTTCGAAAAATTCTTGAATCTGAGGCTATGAAAAATGCTAAAAATAAAATTACTGTACCGTTAGGTTTAGATGTGGCTGGTAATGCTAAAGTTGCTGATATTGCTAAAATGCCTCACGTTTTAATTGCTGGTCAAACTAATTCTGGTAAATCTGTTTGTGTGAATTCTTGGATTTGTAGTGTTTTATTTCACGCCTCTCCAGATGAAGTTAAAATGATTATGGTCGATCCAAAACGAGTTGAATTAACTCCATATAATAATATTCCTCATCTTTTAACTCCAGTTATTGTTGAACCAGAAAAAGTTATTTCTGCTTTAAAATGGGCTGTTAGTGAAATGGAACGACGTAATAAATTATTTTCCGAAGTTAATGTTAAAAATATTGAAGGTTATAATAACCTTTCTGGTTTTCAATCCCTTCCTTATATTTTAATTATTATCGATGAATTAGCTGATATTATGTTATTTTCTCCATCTGAAGTGGAAGATAATATTTGTCGTTTAGCTCAAATGGCTCGTGCTTCTGGTATCCATTTAATTCTTGCTACTCAACGACCTTCAGTTAATATCGTTACTGGTTTAATCAAAGCCAATATCCCTACTCGTATTTCTTTTGCTGTCGCTTCCCTTATGGACTCTAGAGTTATTTTAGATACTCCTGGGGCAGAGAAGTTACTTGGTCGTGGAGACATGCTTTATGGAGCCTCTGATGTCCCAAAACCACTTCGTGTCCAAGGTTGCTATGTTTCTGAAAAAGAAATTACTGCTTTAGTTGATTTTATTAAAAGTAAAAAGACTGCTAATTACGATGATAGTCAGATTCTTGGTCAACCGGTGGCTGTTCCTGGAAGTAAAACTGGCAGTGTTATTGTTGGTTCTTCTGAAGGTCACGATCCAATGTTTGATCAAGCTGTTAAACTTGTTCAAGAAACCGGCAAAGCTTCCGCTTCTCTTATGCAACGTCGTTTAAAATTTGGTTATGCCAGAGCTGCTCGTGTCCTAGATGAAATGGAAGAAGCTGGTTATATTGGTCCAAGTAATGGAGCTAAAGCCAGAGAAATTTATATGCAACACTCTACCGGTGAGACCTCTGGAGAACAATAATTATTATGTTTTGCGCTTCATCTTTACTTAAAAACACTCGCCTTGACAAGGAATATGAATTGGCCGATATTGCTAAAAAACTTAAAATTAATTCTAAATATTTAAAAGCTCTTGAAGATGATGATGCTGTCAATTTTCCTCAAGAACCATATTGTTCTTTAATGGTCAAGGAATATGCTGATTATTTAGGTTTAAATGGTCATGATGTTCTTTCTCTTTTCCGTCGTGATTTTGAACAAAAAAAGAAAGCTAAATCTTTAAGAAAAGAATCTTTTTCTTTTACTCCTCAACTTACTTTTACTTTTTCGATTGCTTTGATTATTTTCGTTTTTGCTGGTTATTTAGTTTCTGAATATTTTAAATTTAACCGACCTCCAAAATTGAAAGTTGATTGGCCAACTGAATCAATTATTGTTAATGGTAGTTTTATTCTAACTGGAGTTACCGATCCAGAATCCACAGTTCGAGTTAATCAAGATTTAATTATCGTTGATACTAAAGGCGCTTTTTCCAAAAAAATTAGTCTTAATCAAAATAACGAAACCAAAATTATCGTTGAATCAAAATCTCCTAGTGGTAAAACCACCATTGAGGAAAAAATTTTAAAATAGTTTATACTTATTTATGGACATCACTCAAATCATTATCATTATTAGCTTAGTTGCTATTACCACCATCATTGTTTTCTGTGGTATTTATTTTATTAAATTCTTAAAAGATTTAAATGTCACCCTCAAAAAAACAAATCTTATTTTAGATGACACTCATTTAATTACCGATTCAGTTGCTAAACCAATTTCTTCTTTTTCTGAAGTTTTAATGGGTTTAAAAAATGGTTTTTCCTTTTTTAACAATTTAACCAGAGATAAAAAGAAAGATGACTAATTCTGATAAAAATCAAAATTCTGGTTTTATTTTTGGAATGGTTCTTGGCGCTGCCGTTGGCGCAATTTCGGCTATTTTAGTTCAAAAAAATGGTCAACCAGAAATTGTTGAAAATTTTGAAGACAAAGTAAAAAAGTTTTTTCGTGAATTGGTTGAAGATTATAATCCACCAAAAAATCCACATGTTCCTAAAAAAGAAATCATTGGTATTGATAAAGAAATTGTTTCTCCTGTCATCATCAAAAAGAAAGTTGCTCCTAAAATGTTTGTCAAACCAAAACGATAAAAAAGAAATGTCTCCCTTTCATCAAGGGGAGATGTCCCGATTTATCGGGACAGAGGGGTTTTAAGCTGATATAATATCCCGTATGAAAGCTCGCGAATTAAAGGAAAAATTCATCAATTTTTTTGTTTCTCAAAAACATATTGAAATACCTTCCGCTAATCTAGTTCCTGAAAACGATCCCACCACTCTGTTTATTTCTGCCGGAATGCATCCTCTCGTCCCTTATTTACTTGGTCAACCTCACCCTTTGGGTATTCGTTTAACTGATGTTCAAAAATGTATTAGAACAGGGGATATTGATGAAGTTGGCGATGGTTTTCATCATACTTTTTTTGAAATGTTGGGTAATTGGTCTCTCGGTGATTATTTTAAAACCGACATGATTCCTTGGAGTTATAAATTTTTGACTCAAGAATTAAATATTGATTCAAATAATCTTCATTTCACTTGTTTTATTGGTGATGAAAATGCTCCTAAAGATACTGAATCACATGATTTATGGTTATCTTGTGGAGTTAATGAAGATCATATCCATTATTTACCTAAAAAAGATAATTGGTGGGGTCCAGCCGGTTCAGTTGGTCCTTGTGGTCCAGACACTGAAATGTTTGTTGACACTAATCCAACTGGTGGAGAAATTGATTTTAAAACTGGTTGTAAACAAGGCCGAATTATTGAAATTTGGAATGATGTTTTCATGCAATATTACAAAGATGAAAATGGTAAATATTCCGAAATGAAACAAAAGAATGTTGATACTGGAATGGGAGTCGAAAGAACCACGGCCATTTTATCTGGTTTTTCCGATAATTATTTATCAGACATCTGGCAACCAATTATTAAAAAAATCGAAGAAATTTCTGGTAAAAAATATTCTGGTCAAGAATTTATAAAATCATTTAGAATTGTTGCCGATCATATTAAAGCTGCTGTATTTATTATTGCTGACGGAGTTGAGCCAAGCAACAAAGAATCTGGTTATGTTCTTCGTCGTTTAATTCGACGAGCTATTCGACAAGGAAAATTATTAGGTATTGAAACTAATTTTACTTCTCAAATTGCTGAGGCAGTTTTAAATAATCAAGATAATTATGCTGGCACTTATCCAGAATTAAATATCAACCGCGATAAAATTATTTCTACTTTAGAAACTGAAGAAAATAAATTTCGCAAAACTTTAGATAAAGGTCTTCGAGAATTTGAAAAATATAAAAAAGATGTTTTAAAAATAACAGAGGGTAAATCCAAAAATATTAAATATAACGATATTGGAAAACAAGCTTTTTATTTTTATGAAAGTTTTGGATTTCCATTAGAAATGTTTAATGAGGAAATTAAAAATTCTGGTTTATTAATTGATTTAGATCAAATTAAAAATTCATTTGAAGAAGCTAAGTCTGATCATCAAAAGCAGTCTCAAACTCTGTCTGCTGGCAAATTCAAGTCAGGACTAGCAGATAATTCTGAAATCATTACCAAATATCACACCACCACCCATTTACTTCACTCCGCTTTGCGAAAAATCCTAGGTGACCATGTTCAACAATCTGGTTCCAATATTACTTCTGAAAGATTACGTTTTGATTTCTCTCATGGTGAAAAATTGACTGATGAACAATTACTTCAAGTTTCCGATTTAGTTAATGCTCAAATCAAATTAAAATTGCCAGTTATTGTAGAAACTATGCCTTTTGTTGAAGCTCAAAAACAAAATGCAATTGCTTTTTTTGGCAGTAAATACCCAGAAATTGTGACTGTTTATACCATTGGTAATCAAGATAATTATTTTTCTAAAGAAGTTTGTACTGGTCCTCATGTCACCAATACTAGTATTCTTGGACAGTTTGAAATTATCAAAGAAGAGTCTGCTGGTTCTGGTAAACGCCGTATCTACGCCATTTTAAAATAGGCTAATTCATTGAAAATATAGTATTCTAATACTAATGAGTAATAATGGTTTTTGGTTGTTTTATTTTGAAAACAGTTCTATCATCGTGTCTTTGATTTCTTTTGCCGATAATCGTTTTTTTGTTAACTCCATTGGTTCTCAAATTGATTTTGATATTAATAATCCTAATTCTATTGTTGAAGCTGCCGATAAATCTCTTTCCGATGCTGCTGAAAAAATTAATTTACCTCCAGAATCAGAACCAGAAACTGCCGGTTTAGTTATTCCTTCTCATTGGGTTGGCCTAGACGGTAAAATTTTGCCTCACAAAACTACTTTAATTTTTCCTCTGCTTAAAAAACTAGATCTTCAAGCCACTGGTTTTATTCCTAATGATGAAGCCATTGTTGAAGAATCAAACAAAAAAGATTCTTTTCCAGCCAGTTTTATCTCTCTATTTATTGAAAAACAATCTTTTACTATTTCCTTGGCCTATTTGGGTAAAATCAAACGTCGAATCAAAAAAGATTTTGATAACGATTTTAATCCTCAGTTAGTTGAAAACGCTATTTTGGAGTTAAATTCCGAATCTACTTTGCCACCTCAAATTATTGTCCATGGTCAAGTCGATCAATCGACTATTGAACAATTAAAAAGTTTTTCTTGGGTTGGTAAAAAAAATATTGAAACTTTTCTTCATTTTCCTGAAATTAAATTTTTTAACTATCCAGATTTAATTAATATATTTTTCAGAGCTATTACTGCTCAAGGAATTCAAAATGAAGATTCTTCTTCCGAGGTTAATTTAGACGAAGAAGAAGTTATCGTTGAAAAGTCTGAGGAATTAGAATTAGCTGAGCCTTTAGCTCCCTTAAAATTCGACGAAAATGAATTAGAAGAAGTTGATCCTTCTCTTTTAGGTTTTTCCTCACAACCAAATTTACCTCCTCAACCAGTTATTGAAACTAAACTTCCAGAAATTACTATCGATCAACTTCCTCAAAATTATGAAGTTATGACTGAAAATACTTTTTCTAACGATCAGCCAAAAGAATCTTTTAAATTACCTAAACTTAATTTTAAATTGCCAAAAATAAAAGGGAATAAAATGATTTTTATTCCTATTATTTTATTTTTAGTTTTGTTTGGATTTTTATTTTTTTCTAAAACCAATATTATTGTCTTTTTAACTCCATATGAATTTAACAAAAAGGTTTCTTTAACTTTAGATCCAAATGCTACCGATATTAGTAGCAAAGTTATTCCTGTTGATAAAAAAACTATCACTCTTAATTCTTCCGCTAAAGTTTCTACTACTGGCAAAAAAACTATTGGTGAAAAAGCCACTGGTGAAATTACTATTTTTAATAAATTAGATAAAGCTCAAGCTCTCCCCAAAGGAACTGTTTTAGTTGCTGCAGATGGTAAATTATTTGAGTTAATCAACCAAGTTACTGTTCCTCCTAGCAGTTCCGATTTAAATTTAGGGGTTATTACTCTTGGTCAAAGTAAAACTTCCATTTCTGCTCAAGATATTGGCCCGGATTACAACATCAATAAAGATACTCAACTTTCTTTTAAAGAATTTCCTCAAACTTCTTTAATTGCTAAAGTCTCTCAAAATTTAGCTGGTGGAACCAAACAAGATATTCCGGCTGTTAGTGATCAAGATAAAGTTAATGTCGAAGCTCAACTTACTAAAAATATGCAAACTACTATTGATGATCGAATTAAACAAGAAACTGCCAATTCTACCGATCTTATTAAATCAACTATTCAAACTAAAAATAGTAAAGTTGAATTAAATCGTGAAGTCGGTGAAGAGGCCGATGAATTAACTGCTACCTCAGAATCAACAATTATTGTTTTTGCCATAAAAACTGACTCCAAAGAAAAAATAGTTAAATATTTTTTAGCCTCAGAAGATGGTTTTTCTAAATCAGATATTAATCCAAAAGATTTTTCTTTAGATTTTAAATTAAATAAGATTACTGTCGATAATGCTACTGGTGAATTAGTTATCACTGGAAAATCATTACCAAAAATAGATATTAATCAACTTCAAAACAAGTTAATATTAAAAACTTCAAAACAAATTTCTACTTTTATTAAAACTTCTGTTCCAAGAGCTTATAATTTTAATGTTAAAATGGTTCCTGAGTTCCTTCCTCTATCTCCAATCAATTCTAAAAATATTTTTATTCAAGTTAAAACTGAATCTTTGTGAGCTATATTTATCTAAAAAAACAGCCTAAAAAAAAGAAAATCATCAACAAAAAAAAGAATTTAGCTTTTTTGTTAGCAGTTTGTGGCTTGCTATTTTTTTCTTCAGCTATTTTTCCAATTATTAAATTTCAATTGGGTTACGCTTTAAAATTTAAACAAATGATTAATCCTTTATCGTCCCAATCTTATCGTCAAAATGGCAATATTTTAGGTGAAATGACTACCGACTATACTCAATTATCAAACTGGTTTGAGTCAGATTCGTCTTCTAATAAACCAGTTTTATTTGATGGTGAACATACCACTTACACCATTTCTATTCCTAAATTAAAAGTCAAAGAGGCAGTTGTCACTATCGGAAGTATGGATTTGGAAAAAAGTTTAATTCAATATCCTCAAACCGCTCTTCCTGGTCAACTTGGTAATGCTGTTGTTTTTGGTCATTCAGTTTTACCTCAGTTTTTTAATCCAAAATCTTACTTAACCATTTTTTCTACTCTTTATAAACTTGAAGAAGGGGATGAAATTTATGTTAAATATGGCTCTATTGAATATAAATACGTTATTAATAAAATGTTTGAAGTTAAACCTACTGATCTCTCTGTTCTTGATCAACGTTTTGATCAGAGATCTTTAACTTTAATTACTTGTAGTCCTCCAGGCACTTATCTTCGTCGTTTAGTTATTCAATCAGTTTTAGTCGAAAATTAATTATGAATTATTTAGCCATAGATTACGGCACTAAAAGAATTGGTTTAGCTATTACTGTTATGGATATTATTTCTCCTATTGATGGTATTTCTAATGATAAAAGCATTTTTGATAATTTAAATAAAGTTATTTCTAGCTATAAAATTGATAAAATCTTTGTTGGAATGTGCGAAGGTGACTTTGCTCTTAAGACAAAAAAGTTTGTCGAAGAACTTCGTTCTATGGTAAAATTACCTGTAGAGACAATTGAAGAATCAGTTAGCACTATTGAGGCTAATAAACTTTTTTCTGACAATAAAAAAAAGAAAAAAAATTATAAAAAATCAATTGATTCAATTGCCGCTGCTATTATTTTAAGACGAGCTACTAATTTTTAGTTAAAAGTTAAATATAAAAATATGATCAAAAATCTTATTGCTCCAGTTCAGGCTTGGTTAATGTCACAAGGACGATGTGTTGGATGTGGTACTCCACTTTCTAATGGAACCGAAAAAAAAGTCAGAGGAAATATTGTTGTTACTTGTAACAAGTGTGGTCGAATTTTCATTCGAAATCCAAAAACCAATTCTTACCGTCGTGCTTTATTTGACGAAATTTAGTTTGTAATGATTAAAAAAATATTTATTTTATTTTTATCTTTAGTACTTTTTGCGGTCTTAGCTGCTTTTGCTTTTTTGTATTTAAACAATCGACCAGTTTCTTCAGACACTAGTTCTAAAGTCTTCACTGTTAAATCTGGCGATGGTATTAAACAAACTGCTCAAAATCTAGAAGATAAAAAATTCATTAGAAACAAATATGTTTTTTTATTCTACAGTTATAAACTTTCTTTAAATAAAAAAATTCAAGCTGGAAATTTTAAACTTTCTTCAAATTTAACCACTCAAGAACTTGTCGTTAAACTTTCTAAAGGGGGAGTTACTGATTATTGGATAAAGATTCTTGAAGGTCTTCGAGTTGAAGAATTGAATAATATTTTTCCAGATGATTCTTCCATTAAATCGATTGATTTTATAAAAGCTACCAAAATTAAAGAAGGCTATATTTTCCCTGATAGTTATTTAATCCCTCAATATTTTACCTTAGATCAAGTTCTTTCTACTATTCAGTCTAATTTTGACAAAAAGTTTGCTCAAGCTAAAATTGGAGCTATTAATACTAGAATGACTGACAAACAAATTTTAGTTTTGGCATCTATCATCGAACATGAAGCTCGAACTCTAAAAGTTAAACAAGGTGTGTCTGGAGTTTTAATTAATCGTCTTAACGCAAACATGCCTCTTCAGTCAGATGTAACCGTTCAGTATGCTCGTGATTCCAAAAATAAACCAGATAAATATTGGGAAGATTTGTCTGCTGCTGATATTAAATCTACAATTTCTCCATACAATACCTATTTAAATGCTGGTTTACCTCCAGCTCCAATTTGTAATCCTGGTTATGATTCTTTATATGCCGCTTTCCATCCAACCGAATCAGATTACCTCTATTATTTAACTGGTACTGATAATCAAATGCATTACGCCAAAACTTTCGAAGAACACAAATCCAACATCGCTAATTACCTAGTCAAATAATAACGAATTTAAAGATTTTTCCTAGCGCAATCCGAGATGCATTTATCGAAGGGGTCGAGCATGAAAAAATTTAAACGAGTTATTATGAATTTACTTTTTATTTATCAAATCATTCAAAATATTCCATCGTCTTTTTTTCTCACTCATTGGCACTTCATCTTTGTAAAGCTTAGCCGAAACAGTTCCTTTTCTTGGGGAATATTTGTTTATGTAACCAATTTCAAAATTAGCTTGTTTGCATAGTTTAACTGTGTTTTCAAAAGCCGCCTCATCTTCTCCTGGAAATCCAATAATAATATCAGTTGAAAATCGAACATCTTTAACTTTAGATCTAATTTTTTTAACTAAATCTAGATATTCTTTAGAGGTATAACCACGATTCATTTTCTTTAAAACTTCGTCGTCACCAGCTTGGAAAGGTAAATGAAGTAATCTATCAATGTTTGGATATTTAGCAATGGTCTCAATTAATTCATCGGAAAAATCCCAAGGGTTACTACTCACAAAAGAAATTTTTTCTAAATCTTTTTTCGCCACTTCTTCTAAGAGTTTTGGAAATAAACTTTTAAATCTTTTTTTGCCCATTGATACCAAAGTTGCTTCAGTAAAATCATTTCCATAAGAATTCACATTTTGCCCAATCAACATCACTTGTTTAAACCCATTAGCAATAGCTTTATCAATATCTTTTAAAATATCCTCCATTTTTCGGGAAATTTCGGCCCCTTTAGCAAAAGGCACAATACAATAACTACAAAAATTACTACATCCAAAACTAATTGGAACTAAAGCTACTTCATTTTTTCCCCTTAATGGTTCAATTTTGAAACTAATTTCTTCAATTGGTAAAAATTCAGATACAGTTGGAAAATCTCTTTTTAATTGAGCTAGTTTTTTCCCTGTTTTATCTCGATTAGCTAATCCCGCCAAACATCCAGTTACAATAATCTTGGTTTTTCTACGATCTACGATCGACGATCTACGATCGAATTTGTTAATCTCGTCAATCAATCCATAAACTCTATTTTCAGCTGATTCTCGAATAATACATGTATTAATCACCACCAAGTCAGCTTCTTTCCAATTATCTACTTCTTTATATCCCTTATTCCAATAGAAAGTTTTAATTCTTTCTGAATCGGCAGTATTTCCAATACACCCAAAAGTTTTAATAAATATTTTTTTAGAGGAATTTAGCATTGCTCATTCTATCAAATTAGTTTTGTTTAGCTAGTTTTTTAGCTACCACACATAAACTTACTCCAGTCGTTATTAAAATAATTGTTGGTAACGATGTTCCAGCTGTTGGTAAAGTCTTTGCACTTTCACTACCAATCGCCGTGTAATCAACATTTTCTGCACCCAAGGTAAGAGTAAAATTAATAGTTGATCCACTATTAGTTAAAACAATAGTATGGTCTCCATCGGTCAACGACCCTGGGTTATAAGTCCAACTTCCTGATGTATCTGCAGTTACCTTATTTTCGGTTCCATCAATTGAAATGGTTACTTCACTAGCAGCCGCTGCTTGTCCAATCATTATTGGAGTTGATCCTGAATACCACCAGTGAGAAATTTGTCTACCACTAGTATCAACTTGTCCAATAGATTGTAAATTAAAACCACTGGCCAAAATGTTTTTTGTTGAAAAAACAAATAATCCAAATATCAAAAGTAAACACCATAATCTTTTCATAATTAAATACTATCGATTTTTAATAATATTTGCAATATTAATCAACAGATGAGAACATTATCTTATGACTGATTTAAATAAAAATTCAACATTAGCCAATAATCCTGTTTCTTCTATTACTCCAGTTGATAATTTACCACCAGAAAATCCTTCAAAATATGATGAAGTCTTAAATCAATATTCCCAATCAAAACCAGAGGAAACTGAACCAGAAATTAAACCAAATTCATGGACAGAAAATCTTCCAAAAACCGAATCAGAAATTAAAACCGAGCCAGAACCTACTAGTAGTGAGCCTGCCGAATCTATTCCAGAAACACCAATAGAAACAACTCCAATTGTTGAACCAACTCCTCAACCAGAAATCACCCTAGAATCAGAAAGTGAAACATTTCTAAAACCTCAACCAGAAATTGAAGTCACTCCAGAGCCTGAATTTTTAAATAAAACTCCAGATCAAATTAAACAAGAAATCAGTCAAATTTTAGACGATACTTCTGTTGATTCAACTTCAACCATTATTCCTCCAGTTAAACCAAAAATTAATATTTTTCAAATTATTTTTGTCTTGTCTATAGTTATCTTTTTAATTGTCGTTAGTGTTGTTGCTTTTACTTATTTTAAAAGTCAAAAAAATTCATCTACGATAGATGATCAATCATCTACAATCTCTGATACTCCAACTCCAGTTTCTTCAACAACTTGTACCCTTAACGATAAAATTTATAAAGTAAGGGAAAGCTTCCCATCTGCCGATGGTTGTAACACTTGTAGTTGCTCTGAAAGTGGTTCTATTGCTTGTACTGAAAAAGCCTGTGAATCCACCAAATCCGCCACTCCAACTACCACATCTTCAACAAAAACATCTTTTCAAAAATTAATTATTAATTGGACTTCTTATAAAGAAATAACTACCGCCGAAAGAACTATTGATTTTGGTACTACAGACAATGAGGTTTCTTTTTGGACTGATTCTGTTAAAGAAGGAGATGTTTTATATTCCTTTACTCAAAAATTAATTAAAGGATCAGTTAAAAAATTAACTATAAATAAGACTAATTTGACTACTGTTTTGGGAGATTATAAATATGTTTTCTATTTAACTCCAAATTATGAAAAATGGACCAATGATCAATTTAAAAAATCAGGTTTCATTCCTTTATCTGGAATAGGTGATTTATCACCAGTTTATGCTTATTCAGATAAATTAATTTGGTCAACTACTCTTAATTGTGGTGGTGTTAAACCAGAAACTACTGAAGGTCAGAAAGCTCAAGATCAATGTAATTCTTTGGTTAAAGAAATTAGTAGTACATTTCCATAATTTCTACCCAAAACCTGCTTGTTGATAATACTTGACAAAGGCTTTATAATGTCCCTATTCGGTCGAGCCGTTGGAACATAACTCGTCCCTTTTTTTAATAATTAAATTTTGTTGATGCCTTCTATTAAAAGAATTCAATGGGGAAAAAAGTACCCAAACCTTCCTAAGTTAGATTTAATTAATATTCAAAAAGAATCCTGGAAAGATTTCTTAGACCGAGAACTAAAAGAAACTGTTCAATCCATCTCTCCTATCTCCGACTACACCGGTAACAACTGGCAGCTCGAACTCGGTTCTCTTACCTACGATCCAATCAATGTTTCCCCAGATTTAGCCAAAAGAAAAGGCTTAAATTATACTATCCCTGTTAAAGTTAAAGCTACTCTTACTAATAAAAGAACTGGTACTGTAAAAGAAGAAGAAGTCTTTTTCTTAAATCTTCCAACCATGACTGATGAAGGAACTTTCATCGTTAACGGTATTGAAAGAGGAGTTATTAATCAATTAGTCCGATCTCCTGGTGTTTATTTCACTGGTGAAAATGATCCTGCTACTGGTAAAACTCTTTATAATGCTGAAATCCGTCCAGTTCGTGGTTCTTGGTTAGAATTTTTCGTCGGTAAAAAAGACGTTATTTTCGCCAGAATCGATCGTAAAAAGAAGTTTCCAGCTACTATTATTTTAAGAGCTGCTTGTCAGATGTCTGACAAACAAATGATTTCCGAATTTGGTGATTATATTTCTCACACTCTCCAAGCTGATATTGCTAAGACCCCAGAAGAAGCTGTTTTGGAATTCTACCGAAAACTTCGTCCAGGTGAACCTGTCGTTTTAGAAAATGCCCAAAAATTCTTTAATGAAAGATTTTTTGATTTACGTACTTATGAATTAGGTAATGTCGGTCGTTACAAAATCAACAAAAAATTTAAATCTACTTTTGATGACACCAATAAAGAAAACTGGGTTATTAAAAAAGAAGACTTAATCTCTACTATTAAATATTTAGTTCAACTTCAAAACGGAGTTGTTACTAAACTTGATGATATTGATAGTCTTGCTAATCGTCGTCTTCGACGTTGTGGTGAAATCGTCTCTCAAATTGCTATTCGTCCAGCTTTAGCCAGATTCGAAAGAATGGTTAAAGAAAGAATGAGTTTAATTTCTACTAAAGAAAAACCAACTCCTTCTCAAATGATTAATCCTCAACCATTAATTTCCGCTTTAAATACTTTCTTCAGATCCAATCAATTATCGGCTATTCTTGATCAAACTAATCCATTATCCGAACTTGACCTTCTCCGAAGAGTCACTGTTGTTGGTGTTGGTGGTTTAACCAGAGAACGTGCTGCTTTCTCAATCCGTGACGTTCACAGTTCACAATATGGTCGTATTTGTGCCGTTAGATCTCCAGAAGGTCCAAACATTGGTTTGGTTACTTATCTTGCTCTCTATGCCCAAGTCAATAAATATGGCTTTTTAGAAGCTCCTTTCCGAAAACTTGAAAAAGTTAAAGGTGGCTATATTATTTCTAAAGAACATTTTTTCCTTGATGCTGATGATGAATTTGATAAAAAAATCACTCATTTAGGTATTAAATTTGATGAAAACGGTATCACTAAACAAGAATGGGTTCCTATTCGTTATCAAGGTGAATTTATTGAAGGTCCACTTGATCAAGTTGAATATATTGATTTAGTTCCTAATCAAATTGTTGGTTCTTCAGCTGCTCTTATTCCATTCGTTGATCATGATGATGCTACTCGTGCTCTTATGGGTTCCCACATGCAGACTCAAGCTGTTCCATTAGTTGCTCCAGAGTCACCTTATGTCGGTACCGGTATGGAAGCTCCTGTTACCACTTCTATGCGTCGAACTGTTTTAGCTAACCATGCTGGAAAAGTTACCTTAGTTGATGGTAGTAAAGTTATTGTTACTCTCGATAAAAAAACTGATTTACTAACCACTAGTACTAGTGAAGTTAGTTTCGATGGAAAAACTGAAACTTATTACGTTACTAAATTTGAAAGAACTTCACCATATGGTACTTGTTACAACCAAAAAGTTGTCGTTAATGTTGGTGATGAAGTTAAAGAAGGCGATTTATTAATTGATGGTCCATCAACTGATAATGGTGAATTATCTATTGGTCGAAATCTTTTAGTCGCTTATGCTTCTATCGATGGTTTATCTTATGAAGATTCATTTTTAATTTCTGATAGATTAGTTAAAGACGATGTCTTAACCAATATCCAGATTTATGAATATCAAGCTCAAGTTGTTGAAACCAAGCTTGGTTCAGAAGAATTAACTCGTGATATTCCAAATGTCTCTGAAAGTGAATTAGCTAAATTAACTGATGATGGTGTCGTTATGATTGGAGCTATTGTTGGTCCAAATGACATTCTTGTCGGTAAAGTTGAACCTCGTGGAGAAAAAGAATTATCTGCTGAAGAAAGACTTTTAAGAGCTATCTTCGGTGAAAAAGCTCGTGAAGTTAAAGATACTTCCCTTCGTATTCCAAACGGTGAAGGTGGTGTTGTTATTAAAGTCGATATTTTAGATAAAGAAAAAGGGGATGAACTTGATCCAGGTGTTAACAAAACCGTTAAAGTTTATGTTGCTCAAATTAGACGTATTCAAGAAGGGGATAAAATCGCTGGACGCCATGGAAACAAAGGTTGTATCTGCCGAATTATGCCTCAATACGATATGCCTAGATTAGCCGATGGTACTCCGGTTGATATGGTTATGTCACCTCTATCAGTCGTTGCTCGTATGAACTTAGGTCAAATTCTCGAAGTTACCTTAGCTTATGCTGGTTACAAACTCGGTAAAAAATATGCCGTTCCTGTTTTTGAAAAATATTCTGAACAAGAAATTGGTGATGAAATGGAAAGAGCTGGTTTACAACGAAATGGTAAACTCCAACTTTTTGATGGACGAACCGGTGAAGCTTATGATCAAGAATCAGTTGTTGGTATTGGTTATATTATCAAGCTTGTTCACATGGTTGACGATAAAGTCCATGCTCGTTCTACTGGTCCATACTCTTTAGTTACTCAACAACCACTCGGCGGTAAAGCTAGAATGGGAGGTCAACGTTTAGGAGAAATGGAAGTTTGGGCTCTTGAAGCACATCGAGCCGCTCACACCTTACAAGAAATGTTAACTATCAAATCTGATGATATCGAAGGTCGTACTCATGCCTTCCAAGCCATCATCAAAGGTATGCCAATTCCAGAACCTGCAATTCCAGAATCGTTTAAAGTTCTTACTAAGGAATTAGCCGGATTAGCTCTAGATATCTCTCCAGTTGGCGTCAAAGAAACTGGTGAAATCTTCGAAGGTGAAATTGCCAGCATTGCTGACACTACTCCTGCCGAAATTATTCCTGAAGAAATTCAAGAAGAAGTTCGAGCTACAGTTATGGATGAAGAAGAAGGGTTAACAATTGCCGAAGACACGGCTATATTAGATAATTCAAAGGAGGACCAATAATGTTTAAATTTAAAAGTATGATTGAATTCAGTGGACTTCAGATTAAATTAGCTTCTCCTGAAGATATTTTATCTTGGTCACACGGTGAAGTTTTAAAACCAGAAACCATTAATTATCGTAGCTGGAGACCAGAAAAAGACGGTCTCTTCTGCGAAAAAATATTCGGACCATCACGAGATTACGAATGTTACTGTGGTAAATACAAAAAAATTAGATTTAAGGGAGTTGTTTGTGATCGCTGTGGAGTTGAAGTTACTACTTCAAAAGTCCGCCGTGAAAGAATGGGTCATATCACTTTAGCTGCTCCTGTTACTCATCTTTGGTATCTTCGAAACACTCCATCTCCTATTGGGGTTATTCTTGATGTTCCTCAAAAAGATCTTGAATCAGTTGTTTATTTCACTAAATATTTAGTTACTTCTGTTGATGATTCTAAAAGAAAAGAATCTTTGGATAATTTGAAAGAATATTCTCAAAAAAGAATTGCTCAAATTGATGTTGATTCAAAAAAATCTTTCGATCTTAAAACTGAACAAACTGAAAAAGAAAAGGCTGAATTAGAAGCTAAAATCAAAAATAAAGATCAACTTTTCATTGCTAAAGAAGAACGCGATATTAGATTAAAGCAAGATATTCAAAAAATTGAAAATAAAGCTTTAACTGAAAAAAGTCGTATTGAAAGCTTACTTAAATACTTAGAGGAAAAAGTTCAATCTCTTCAAGTATTAACTGTTCTTTCTGATGAAGAAAGTTTCTATCTTTCTCAATTCAAAGCCGATCTTTTCTTCACTGCCAAAATGGGTGCTGAAGCTATTTTTGAAGTTTTAAAACAAATCGATTTACCTGAAACTGTTAAAAATCTTAAAAAAGAATTAAATAAAACCAGTTCTAAAATTAAGAAAAAGAAAATCATGTACAAAATCCGTATTATGAACGGCATGATTGATAACAGTATTAATGCTGAATGGATGGTTATGACTCAAGTTCCAGTTGTACCACCAGATTTACGCCCTATGGTTCAATTAACCGGTGGTCGTTTTGCTACTTCTGATTTAAACGATTTATATCGTCGTTTAATTAACCGAAATAACCGTCTTAAGAAATTACTTAAACTTGGTGCTCCAGAAATCATTTTAAGAAATGAAAAAAGAATGCTCCAAGAATCGGTTGATGTTTTAATTGATGCTCAAAAAAGTTCTAAGAATAAAAGAAAGAGTACTAAACGTGTTCCTCGATCACTCTCAGACCTTTTAAGAGGTAAAAAAGGACGTTTCCGACGTAATTTGCTCGGTAAGCGTGTCGATTATTCTGGCCGTTCTGTTATCGTTGTTGGTCCTGAATTAAAATTAAATCAAGTTGGTCTTCCAAAAGAAATTGCTTTGGAAATTTATCGTCCATTTGTTCTTCGTGAACTTATGTCTACCGGTATTGCTCCAAACATTAAAAGTGCCAAAAACTTAATTGATCATCGTATTAATGAAGTTTATGACATTCTTGAAAAAGTCACCAAACACAGTTGTGTCTTATTAAATCGTGCTCCAACTTTACATAAACTTTCTATTCAAGCTTTCAAACCAATTTTGGTAGATGGTTTAGCTATCAGATTACATCCTTGTGTCTGTAAAGCTTTCAACGCCGATTTCGATGGAGATCAAATGGGTGTTCATTTACCTCTTTCTGATGCTTCTCAAAAAGAAGCTCGAAAATTAATGTTACCTTCAAGAAATTTATTGAAACCTGCTGATGGTAACCCAATTTCTGTTCCTACTCAGGAAATGGCTGTTGGTTGTTATTACATCACTTCTGTTCGATCTGAAGATTTAGACAAAGAAAAAACTGAAAGTTTTGAAGGTCTCTCAATTTTTGCTGATGAACCTGAAGTTGAATTAGCTTACGAAGCCAAGAAAATTGGTTTAAGAGAATTAGTTGCTGTTAAATTAGATGGTAAATTAGTCAAAACTACTTATGGTCGTCTTTGGTTCAACCAAATTCTTCCAAAAGAATTTTCTTATCTTAATGAAGCTATGGCTGGTAGTAAATCAGTTAACGATTTAATCGTTAAATCTATTGAAATTGCTGGTCGTATAAAAACTGTCAGATTAATTGATTCATTAAAAGATATTGGTTTCAAAGGTTTCACTTTATCTGGTTTGTCACTTTCTATGGAAGACTGTGGTTCTTTACCAGAAAAAGAGGGAATTATTCTTGCTGCTAATAAGCAAGTCGCTGATATTGAAGATAACTATAAAAACGGTTTAATTAGTAATGAAGAAAAGAAACGACTTTCTCAATCCATTTGGATGGGAATTACTGAAGAAATCGCTGAAAAAACTTGGGCAACTCTTGATATTGATTCTCCAATCCGTATCGTTTCTGCTGCAGGTATTAAGCGTGCCTCTAAAGATCAAATTAAACAGCTTTCAGGTATGAGAGGTCTTATGGTTGATCCTACTGGTAAAATCGTTCAACTTCCTACTAAGTCCAATTTCCGAGAAGGTTTATCCGTCTTTGAATATGTGACTGGTGCTAGAGGTACTCGAAAAGGTTTAGCTGATACTGCTTTAAAAACTGCTGACGCTGGTTACTTAACCAGAAGATTAGTTGATGCGGCTCATGTTTCTATTATCAAGATGGACGATTGTGGTACTGAAAAATTCATTACTATCGATGCTACTGAAAAAGGTCGTGAAAAATTCTTTAATCGTCGAATTTTAGGCCGAGTTTTAGCTACTGATATTATTGATGCCAAAACCAAAAAAGTTTTAATCGCTAAAGATACTTTATTAAACAATGATGAAGTTGCTTTAATCGAAAAGAATGAAATTACTCTTGTTAATGTCCGTTCTGCTCTTACTTGTAAGGCTGAAACTGGTCTTTGTCAAAAGTGTTATGGTTGGGATTTATCTACCAGAAAAATTGTCGATATTGGTGTTCCAGTCGGTGTTATCGCTGCTCAATCAATTGGTGAACCAGGTACTCAGCTTACTCTTCGTACCAAACACACCGGAGGTGTTGTTGGTATCGATGTGACTCAAGGTTTACCTCGTATTCAGGAATTGTTTGAAATCAGAATGCCAAAAGTGCCATCTCCAATGGCTGAAATTAGTGGTAGTTTGAAAGTTAAAGAAACTGTTGATGGCTACGAAATTAAACTTGCTGGTAAAGATCAAGATAATCAACCAAAAGTTATTACTTATCTTCTCCCTTCAAATGCTAATTTATTAGTAGCTGATGGTGATTTAGTAGCTCAAGGTACTCAACTTTGTACTGGTTCTCTAGATGTTAGAGAAATCATGGAAGTTAAGGGTATCGAAGCTGCTCAAAGATATCTTATTAACAGTATTCAGGGAGTTTATGAATCTCAAGGAATTGGTGTTCATGATAAACATCTTGAAGTTATGGTTAAAGAAATGAGCGATAAAGTTAAAATTGAAGATCCTGGTGATACTAACTTCCTTTATGGACAGATTACCACCTCTGCTGTCTTCAATGCTGCTAACGATAAAGCTAAAGAAAAGAATGGTAAAGATGCAAAATTAGCTCAAGGTAAAAAAGTTTTACTTGGATTAATTCAATCTGCTCTTACTACTGGATCTTGGCTTTCTGCCGCTTCTTTCCAACAAACCACTAGTGTCTTGACCGAATCTTCACTCTTAGCTGAAGTCGATGGCTTGATTGGTTTGAAAGAAAATGTTATTATCGGACGATTAATACCTGTCAGTAAAAATCAAAAAATCAACTAAATATGCCAACATCCAATCAACTTATTAAAAATGGTCGAAAGACTCGAGTTATAAAATTAAGAACAGTCGCTCTTCGTAATGGTTTCAATACCATTACGAATCGACCTACCCTTAATATAAACCCAATTAAAAAAGGGGTGGTTATTTCTGTTAAAACCATGACTCCAAAGAAACCACATTCAGCTTTGCGAAAAATTGCTAAGGTTAAGCTTAGTAATCATGCTTCTGTTACTGCCTATATTCCTGGTATTGGTCACAATTTAGCCGAACATAGTATCGTTAGTATTAGAGGTGGTAGAGTCAGAGATTTACCAGGTGTTCGTTATCGTATTATTCGTGGTAAATATGATGCTGGTGCCGTTGTTGGCCGTATGCAATCCCGTAGTAAATACGGTGCTAAAAAGCCAAGTGCTAAAACCGCTTAAATTATTACTTTATAACTTATTAAATAAAAAAATATGTCCAGAAAAGGAACTAGCAAAATCAGAGAAGTAAATCCTGATACTGTTTATAACAGTGTTTTTATTGCCAAAATCATTAATGCTTCTATGAAAGATGGTAAGAGAACTGCTGCTGAAAAACAGGTCTACAATGCTCTCGATTTACTTAAAAAACAATTTCCAAAAGAAGAAGTCATTGAAATTCTTGACCGAGCTATTGAAAACATTAAACCAAAAGTTGAAGTTAAAGCTCGCCGAATCGGTGGAGCTGTTTATCAAGTTCCAACTCCAGTTCGTAGTAACCGACAAAATGCCCTTGCAATTCGTTGGTTAATTATTGCTGCTAGAGCTAAAACTAATAAACAATTTCATAGTTTCGGAGAAAAATTAGCTTCTGAACTTTTATCAGCTATTAATGGTGAAGGTTCCGCTGTTTCTAAAAGAGCTGAAATTGAAAGAATGGCCGATGCTAACAAAGCTTTTGCCCATTTACGTTGGTAATCAACTTTCACTTTCAACTTGATAAACTTGGCGAACTTGCTAAACTGAATTAGATGTCATTATTTTCCAAACCAAAACTAGTTTTGTGGCCAAAATCCAAAACTGTTGACCTGTATCTAGATCGTAAAGAGAACAATACTTTTAGCTTTGATTTAAATCTTTGGCAAGACTTGTCTCCAAAAGATTTAGAACCATTAGCTTTGTATTTAAATCAAAACAGATTTAGTTCTGCTTCAATTTTAATTCCTGACGATATTATCATTACTAAGTCTTTTACTTACGATAGTAAAATTGACAGTATTGATAAAAAGGAAGTCATTAGTCTTGCTAGTAATTTTGTTACTTTTCAAATTGATCCTAATTCTCTTGAATATAAACTTAGTCAAGAAAATAATAAGACTATTATCCAAGCTTTTATCTATGATAAGCCTAAAATGGACATTCTTAAGGCTAATTTAGGTAAAGTTGGATTAAGTTCATTTTTTATCAAGTCTGTTTCTGCTGCTATCTCTACTGTTATTTCTAGTATTTATAAACAAGAATTTTTCTTAGTTTATCCTTTAAACGATCAAGAATATACTTTACTTCTTTCTAAAGATAATTCTGTTTATTTAACTGTCAATGTTAAAGGTCCAAGTCTAGATATTCAAAAAATTGTTAATTACTCCAATTTTTATTTTAGTAGTGTTACTAAAAAGATTTATTTGCCTTCGGACAAAGAAATTGAAATTAATACTACTACTGAAATGGATAAGACTATTTTTAATGAACCTCAAATTGCTCAAAGCTTTTCCAGATCATCAAACCTACCTTTACCAGTCCTCGGTGAATTATATGGTCTAAATTCCAATAATGCTGCTATAATAAATGCACCAGCCGATAATATTAATTTACCTATAAAAAAAATGGAAAAAAATAAAAAAAACATTCTCCCATTAGTAGCCGTATTCATTTTTACTGCTGCTTTAGCTTCAGTTATTATTTGGGTTGTCTTGAATCGCAATGCTTCAACCACTGATGTTGAAAATATTGAAGAAACTTCAGAAATTACTGAAACTGTCGCTCCAATCGAAACTCCAATCCCAACTCCAACTATTGCTGAAATTAGCAAAGATATTAAAATCCAAGTTTTAAATGCTACCGACATTAATGGTCAAGCTGCTACTCTTAAAGCTACCTTAGTTGCTCTTGGTTTTACTAACGTTACTGTTGGTAATGCTACTGGAACTGCTACTGAAAACAGTGTTTCTGTTAAAGCTGCTAGTACTTCAGCTTATTTTGATTCAAAGTTAGTTACTGATTTTCCAGCTACTTATACTACCGATCTTAAAGCAACCTCTGCTTTTGATGCTGTTTTCACTATTGGTACTGATTTAAGTACTGGTGCTAGTGTTACCAGTAAAGTAACTCCAACAGTTACTAAAACTGCCACTCCAAGTGTTACCAAAGCTGTTACTAAAGCTCCTACAGCTACTCCAACTGAATAAGTATATTTAGTCTATAAATTAAATCCCTCGCGAAAGCGGGGGATTTTTGCATCGCCATTCTGTAGCCTTGGCGTAGGATGGATATAGAACGAAAAAAGACCCAATTATAATAATAAATAATGCCTAAGCATTAATATCAAATAGTTGGGTCTTTAATCAAACTTGATTAGAATTTATTAGGATTTTTGTAGTTTTTGAACCACAAAAAGATTTTTGAAAAAATTGTAAAATTTTATTTTAATAGAATTATCACGAAAATAGAGTTGAAGATAAATTGTAAAGAACGCCAATTCTGAAATGTCAGGCATTTCTTTTTCCAAATCAATAAAGAGAATTGTTTTGTCTTTTTTTAGAACAAAACCATAGTCGCTGGAGAAAACTTGTTTCTTTTTAATTTGAATCAGATAATAATTATCTTCTCCAATTGTTTTAAAGAATTTTGACTTAGACCCATCTTTTCTTTGTGCTGCACAAATGACATATTCATCCTTTGTTTTATATTCTTCAGAATTTCTCAGAGTATTTTCATTTACAACACCAATAAACTTTCTGCCTTTAACTTTTAAATAAGGTATCATTATACTTTTTTCCATATTCTTTCTCCTCCTCCTTTTATCATCTTTGATGAAAGGGAACTTGGTTTAAATAATTAAAACAACATCCCTTCCATCAAATTAAGTTTGATTTAAATGTGCTTTTGCCAATTTAACTAGCTTTTAGTTGTTTGGCAAATGGATGATGATTATATCCTGTAATACATTAAAAGTCAAAAAAAGACCACAAAAAACCCGACCTAAAAGATAATGCTTACGCATCACTTCCCAGTCGGGTTTTTCAGAGTGTTGAATTAGATGAGTTTTTTGTGCCAAGCAGCCAATGTTTTTGCATACGCTGTAATAGCGATGCCGTCATTAGTGTTGCTGATGGCGTCAATCGCCGGAATGAACACAAGCTTTGAAAGCTTATCCAATTCCGCGATTGCGTTTTCTGTACTAGGGATGAAGTATTGACCGTCTTTTTCAGCCAGAGTCGACCATTCAACGCGGCAGGCGTAAAATGTGACAGGCCAATTACCATCTGAGTTTTTAATCCAGAATGCGCGGTTTGGTGTGGCTTCGCCGACTTTTGTTAGATCAGAAATATGAACTCCGGTTTCTTCTAGAGTTTCACGCTTAGCAGCGTTCTCAGGAGTTTCCTGATTCAAACTAAAGCCACCGGGAGCGGTAAATATGTTTTCACCATTGTTAATCAACAAGCGTTTTTCATATCCGCCTGCCAAGTAGAGATCGCCGTTTGGAGAGACAGAATATGGCACCATAACAGCACCTCCGTTCTCTTCAAACGCCCATTGTCCGTAAGCCCCATTGGAGCCCATCGTCAATTCGCCGAACTTGGATGTCAATTTGACATACCGGACATCATCGATTGAAACGATGTTTCCCGATACACGGTTGCCGTTTTCATCACTGATTGTCGCTATTCCATTGAAATTAGTAAAATTCCATCCCAATTGTTTACCTTCTGGCATTGCTATTAATCTCATATATATTCTCCTTCTCCTCGTTTCATCTTCCTGATGAAAGGGAATCTAGCCCCGATTTATCGAGACTACATTCCCATCCACCAAGAATTTAATTCAACAATCTGATTTTAAAAGTACTAATTATTAAATTTAAAGCTGCAATTAGCTTTATTTCCAATAATTTGTAAACAATTATACCCTATAATACCAAATTAATCAATTTATAAGACTATTTTAAGATTAAGTATTAATGTTAAAATTATCCATGTCTGAAGCAATAAGCCACAATGAAATTTCTATAAATAGTAAAGAAACTGAAAAAATTCAATCATTACGAGAATTTGTTACTTCTTCAGAAGGTCAAGAAGAAATAGTTTCTTTTATTGAAAATCTCAAATCCGAAGTTGGTAATAAAGAAGGGTGGATTAATACTTGTCAAAAGGCTGATAGAGAATTACAAAATCTACCTGTTGATGAACAAACAATTAAATATTTAAATCAAACCTTTAAACTATATATTGATCAAATGCCACCAGGTCACGATAAAGGTCATTTTTCTCGAGATCTTTTAACCTCTATTGTTTTATATGATTCCTTAAAAGATAATGTTGCTTTTCAATCAGAAGCTGCTGCTGGTTTATTAGCTGGAGCTTTTCATGATATTGGCACCTCTATAATTCCTCGTTATCAAGATAATAAATATGGATCTGGTCATGGTGAAACTGGGGCTTTTCTATTTTGGCAAACATCTCAAGGCTTAATTGGTGAAAATACTCGAAAATTAGTTGCTTATTCAATTGCTGCTCATACTCATTATTTAAAACCAATCGAAGTTACTCTTCCCGAAGGGTATAAAAAAGATAAATATTGGGATGATACTTGGACAGATGAAAATGGTAAATTAAACGGTGTTGCAGTTCAAATGACTCGTCGATCAGATAGAACCGATACTAATGGAATTACTTTAATGTTTCGTCATATCAATTCCAGAATGGATTCAATTGAAGAAGGTGGTCAAGATTTGTCTGGCGGTGAATGGATAGATTTAAATCATGATGCTTTACTTCAAACTCTTAATCCTATAGTTAGAGATCCTATTGAAAATCCACCTACTACTTTTGAGCATGTTCTTCGTTTTGCCGGTTCCAATAATGGTAAAAATCCTTATTCTGAAAAAGATTATTTATTCCCTGCTTTTCAGGAAGTATTAGATTTAAAATTATCACAATTAGGAAATCTAGTTGATATTATAAATAAACCATCCGATTTTATTGTTGAAACTCCTGAAAATAATAAATTTGTTCATGATTTATTTTACGAAGTTTCTAAATCAGATTCTCAGAGGTTTGAAAAAGCTTGGGGAAATTTTCAAAAAGTTTGGTCTGAACTATCACCAGAATCAAAATCAAAATGGTACAACGGTCTTAAATATACCAAAGTTGCTTATGATCAGATTCTTGATTTTTATCAAGATAAAACTAAAACTTCAGAATTTTCCAATATTGCCAAAGCCACCATTGATAGCTTGAAATAGTAGGCCTAAATAGAGTAAACTGTGACAATATGAAATTACTAATCACCGGCGGTTCAGGTTTTATTGGTTCTAATTTTATTAAGTATTGGTTTGCTCAGCATCCAGAAGATTCTATTATCAATCTCGATAAGATGACTTATGCTGCCAACCCTCGCAATTTAGTTGAATTTGCCAATTCTCCAAACTACAAATTTGTTCAAGGTGATATTTTAGATGAAAAAATAGTTGACGAATTAGTTTCTCAAGTTGACACTATTGTCCATTTTGCCGCTGAATCTCACGTTGATCGTTCTATCGACGATCCATCCCTTTTTGTTCGAACTAATGTTTTAGGAACATATAATCTTTTAATGGCCGCTAAAAAATATGGAAACAAGCGTTTTCATCACATTTCCACTGATGAAGTTTTTGGCACTATTGAACTAGATTCTACTGATCAATTTAACGAAGATACTCCTTACGATCCTTCCAGTCCTTATTCTGCTTCCAAAGCCTCCTCTGATCATTTAGTTCGATCTTTTTACAAAACTTTTGGGTTACCAGTCACCATTAGTAATTGTTCCAATAATTACGGTCCTTTCCAACATCCAGAAAAAATGATTCCTCGATCCATCACTAGTCTTTTAGACGGTGGCAAAATTAAAATTTATGGCCAAGGTTTAAATTTCCGAGATTGGCTTCATGTTGAAGATCATTGTCGTGCTATTGAAGCTATTTTATTAAATGGGAAAATCGGTGAAACTTATTGTATTGGTGGTCTTAAAAAAGGTACTAACAATATGGAATTGGTCCGACTTATTTTAAAATTAATGAATAAAGGTGACGAATCACTTGAATATGTTGCCGATCGTCCAGCTCATGATAACTATGCTGTTAATTGGGATAAAATTAATCAAGAACTTGGTTGGGAACCAAAATATGATTTAGAATCTGGAATGAAACAGACTGTTGATTGGTATACTGCCAATCAAACTTGGTGGCAGGAAACCAAAAAAGAAGCTGAAGAATTTTATATTAAATTAAATAGTCTTAAGAAATAATGCCAAATTTTATTAAATCAAAAATTGATGGTCTAGTTATTATTGAACCTTCTGTTTTTGGTGACGACCGAGGTTTCTTTATGGAAACTTATAGTCAAAAAGTTTTTGCCGAAAATGGCATTGATGTTGTCTTTGTTCAAGATAATCATTCTCGATCTACCAAAGGTGTCCTTCGTGGTCTTCATTTTCAGAAACCTCCATTTGCTCAAGATAAATTAGTTCGTTGTACTCGGGGTGAAGTTTTAGATGTGGCTGTTGATCTTAGAAAAGATTCTCCTACTTTTGGTCAATACGAAGCTGTTCTTTTGACTGAAGAAAACAAAAAACAATTTTTTATTCCAAAAGGTTTTGCCCACGCTTTTTTAGTTCTTTCCGATATTGCTGATTTCCAATACAAATGCAGTAATCTTTATAATAAAGAATCAGAAGGTGGAGTTATGTGGAACGATTCTCAAATTAACATCGATTGGCCAAAAATGGATTATCTTTTATCTGAAAAAGATACCCTCTGGCCAAGTTTAGAAGAAATTAAAAATTTAGAAATATTTTAATGCAAAAAATAATTGGTACAGGTTTATCTGGTTTAGTTGGTAGTCGAATCGTTGAATTACTTTCCGACAAATTTGAATTTGTTGATTTTTCTCTCGATTCTGGAGTTAATGTTTTAGATGTTGCTAGTTTAACCACTGCTTTTGAAAAAAATACTGATGCTGTGGCTGTTCTTCATTTAGCTGCCTTTACTGACACTAATGCTGCTTGGGAGCAAAAAGGGAATATATCTGGTATTTGTTATCAACTCAATGTTGAGGGGACTAGAAATATTCTTAATTTAGCTCAAAAATACAATCAACAATTTATTTATGTTTCCACTGATTTTATTTTCGATGGTAACAAAAATACTCCTTATACTGAAACCGATATTCCTAGTCCAATCGAATGGTATGGTGAAACAAAATATCTTGGTGAAAAAGTTATTTTAGATTCTGGCTATTCAAACTACAATATTTCTCGTATTACTTATCCTTATCGAGCTAAATTTGATAATAAAGTTGACATTGTTCGAAAAGTTTTAACCAAACTTCAAAACGGTGAACCGGTAAAAATGTTTTCTGATCAAATTTGTACTTACACTTTTATTGATGACATTGCCAAAGCTTTAGAATATTTCATTGATAATAAAACCACTGGTACTTATCATTTAGTTGGTTCATCTTCTCATTCACCTTATGAAATGTGTCTCGAAATTGCCAAAGTGTTTGGTTTAGATCAAACTTTAATTTCTGCTTCTAGTTTAGAGGATTTTATTAAATCTCAACCAGAAGGTTCCCGTCCATGGCAAAAAACCCTAATCACTTCAAATGAAAAAATAAGATCTCTTGGTTTAAATTTCAAAACTCTTGCCGAAGGCTTAGAAGAAGTTAAGCGCCAATTATCTCTTTAACTATTTTTTTGGCTTCTTTTACGGCAAAGTTAATTCCTCTATCTTCAGGGTAAATTTGAGCAAAATTAAGTTGATATGTTTTTTCTCCAATCTTATAACTTGGAACTTTATACTTTCGACTAACGATATGTTGAGCATATTTAAACTTAAATATTTTAGTTTCCTTAACTAATTTTTCTTCAAAGTTGGGATATATTTTTTTTAGATAGCTAAAGAAATCAATTTTTATTGATTTATCATCCACTTTAAAATATTCATGGTCTTGTGGTACATAAGTTCCCAAGTAATAAACATGGTTTTCGTTGTAATTTTCTTTGTCAATTAAATTAGTATGTTGAATTAAAGCCAAAAAAGGGGAGTTTAAATCGTTTATATTATGCCAATAATAATTGCTTAAGCTTTGTTTGCTAGTAAAAACTAAATCAACTGCTCCAATATAATCAATATTTTTAATTGGTCTGGTATCAATTATTAAATCAAATTCTTTCTCTATTTCTTTTAACTTTTCACTTTCTACTTTATAACTTAATTTTATTTCTAAATTTTTAGCCAATCTTTTGGCAATTTGTCCAAAACCACCATCCAAATAACCTAATACCTCTTCTCCTTTTTCATTAGTTGACCCACCTCGAGTATGAATTCTGGCCCATAACCAAGCCATTGATACTTTACTATAATATTCATGGAATTTTCCCTTTAAAAGTGGTTTCCAAATAACCTCAAATGCTTGTTTTCCTGCCCATTTTTCCATCCAATTTACTGCCGTTACCTTTTCGTATTTTTGCCAATTTTTATCAGCTTTAAGCCATAAATAAACCATTCCCAGTCTAAATTTTGCCACTAAATCTAATTTATTAAACTTTAATAAATCAACTGCTCCCATAAATGGATACATTTTTCCATCTGAATAAAGTCCAACCGAACTTTTATGCCATTTAAGTTTGTTTTGTAGACCTAATTCATTAATTAAAGTAATTATTTCTTTGT